>VOFG01003349.1_pt1 | contig 185993 bp, 186 predicted proteins | sample 5384171 | NCBI WGS metagenome assembly VOFG01 (sample SAMN12384726, study PRJNA508395) | human gut metagenome | isolation source: healthy gut F | host: Homo sapiens | reverse complement strand
ACAATCACAGCATTAAAAAACGCTTTGCGTTATATTCCTCCCGAGTGGCACGAGCAACTGGCTCCCCTGAATTTATGGAAGAACTACGCACTCGCGGGCGGATTTACGGATACCGTTTCCGTCCTGCCGGAGACTTGAAAGCAAAGCCGATTGATGAATATCAAGGACAATGTATTGAGGGCAAAGCCTTTCAGGTAATGATTGATAATAACCTTTGCTTCGATATCGCCTTATATCCCTATGAGCTTGTTACTTACGGTGAAACCGGGCAAGTCTGCCAAAATTGGATGCAATACCGACTGAACAAGCGATATCTGGAAGAACTTACCCAGGAACAGACACTGGTTATTGAATCCGGACATCCATTAGGGCTTTTCCGCTCCCGTCCCGATGCTCCCCGCGTTATAATTACCAATTCGATGATGATCGGGCAATTCGACAATCAACATGATTGGCATATTGCCGCCCAGATGGGAGTTGCCAATTACGGACAGATGACAGCCGGAGGCTGGATGTATATCGGCCCTCAAGGGATTGTTCATGGCACTTTCAACACCCTCCTGAATGCCGGACGATTGAAACTCGGTATTCCACAAGACCAAGATTTGCGGGGGACACTTATTTATTTCTTCCGGTTTGGGAGGAATGAGTGGTGCACAACCTAAAGCAGCCGAAATAGCAGGAGCAGTCTCCATCATAGCCGAAGTAGATCGTTCACGCATTGAAACACGCTATCGCCAAGGATGGGTGGGGCATGTGACTGCAGATATAACAGAAGCATACCGGATGGCAGCTGAAGCAATGCGACATCGTGAACCTTGTTCCATTGCCTATCATGGAAATATAGTAGACCTACTCGAATATGCCGAGCGCGAAAAGATTCTGATCGAACTATTATCCGATCAAACCTCCTGTCACGCCGTTTACGAAGGCGGATACTGCCCAGCCGGACTGACTTTCGAGGAACGCACACGACTTCTTCACGAATCGCCGGAGCAATTCCGTCACTTGGTAGACGTATCTCTGCGCCGTCATTTCGAAGTCATCAAGAAATTGGTAGCCCGCGGAACTTATTTCTTTGATTATGGAAATTCTTTTATGAAAGCCATATACGATGCCGGAGTAAAAGAAATCTCCCGTAATGGTGTTGATGAAAAAGACGGATTTATCTGGCCGAGCTATGTCGAAGATATTATGGGGCCCCAACTCTTTGATTACGGCTATGGTCCGTTCAGGTGGGTCTGTTTGAGTGGTAAACACGAAGATCTGATAAAAACAGACCGCGCGGCTATGGAATGTATCGACGTCCATCGGCGTGGTCAGGATCTGGACAACTACAATTGGATACGGGATGCAGAAAAGAATCAACTCGTGGTGGGTACACAGGCACGTATTCTTTATCAGGATGCAGTTGGAAGAATGAAGATAGCCCTCCGTTTCAATGAGATGGTTCGCCGGGGTGAAGTAGGACCTATTATGCTGGGACGAGACCACCACGATGTAAGCGGTACGGATTCTCCTTTCCGGGAGACGTCGAATATCAAAGACGGAAGTAATGTGATGGCAGATATGGCTGTGCAATGCTTTGCCGGAAATTGTGCCCGTGGAATGAGTCTGGTAGCTTTGCACAATGGAGGCGGAGTCGGTATCGGCAAAGCAATCAATGGCGGTTTTGGTATGGTATGCGACGGTAGCGAACGGGTAGATGAAATACTTCGTTCGGCAATGCTTTGGGACGTGATGGGAGGAGTAGCCCGCCGTTCATGGGCGCGTAATCCGCATGCGATGGAAACGAGTGAAGCATTTAATGAGTCCCATGCAGGAGATTATCAGATAACAATGCCTTATGTGGCGGACGAAGAATTAATAAAGAAGATAGTTCCATATATTGTGGGAAAGTAGTCTCACAATATAAGAGAAAACATTCCCATAAAATGAGGGAATAAATTCCCATAATATATGGAACAGTTTAAACATGCGGTTATTTTGGATAAACCAAGTAGTTATTTGATGTAAAACATATAGTTATTCAGTAAAGTATAACCTCTATAATAATAGATATTTGATATGAGTTGGAATAAGATTATTGAATGCGTCCCCAATTTTAGTGAGGGACGTGATTTAGAGAAAATAGATCAGATAGTAGCCCCTTTCCGTGGTAAAGCTGGAGTAAAACTGCTTGATTATAGTAATGATGAAGACCATAACCGTCTGGTTGTCACACTTGTGGGAGAGCCGGAAGCACTGTGTGAAGCAGTAGTTGAAGCCGTTGGTGTATAGCTGTCCGTTTGATCGACCTGAATCAGCACACCGGGCAACATCCTCGTATGGGAGCGGTAGATGTGATTCCTTTCATCCCGATTAAGAATACCAGTATGGAAGAAGCCATCGAACTCTCTAAAAAAGTAGCGGCGAAAGTTGCGGAGCTATATAATCTTCCCGTCTTCCTGTATGAAAAAGTCGGCTACTGCGCCACACCGGGAAAATCTCGCCTCCGTTCGTAAAGGCGAGTTTGAAGGAATGGCCGAAAAGATCAAACTACCCGAATGGCAACCTGACTTCGGACCTGCTGAACGACATCCGACCGCAGGTACCGTAGCAATCGGAGCCCGTATGCCACTCGTAGCTTACAATATTAATCTAAGTACAGATAATCTGGAGATAGCCACTAAGATAGCGAAAAATATCCGCCATATCAATGGAGGACTTCGTTATGTAAAAGCAATGGGAGTGGAACTGAAAGAGCGAAACATTACCCAAGTATCCATTAACATGACCGACTATACCCGTACCGCACTCTACCGTGCCTTCGAATTAGTACGTATCGAAGCCCGTCGTTACGGTGTTACAATTGTAGGTAGTGAAATAATCGGTCTTGTACCGATGGAAGCTCTGATTGATACCGCTTCCTACTATCTCGGACTCGAAAACTTTACCATGCAGCAAGTTCTCGAAGCTCGTATCATGGAATAGTCAATAAGAAAATAGAATGAATCACAATTGCTTTATGGCAAACATCATTCTAAAAGAACGTGCCATTCATATCTCCATTTATTATATGAACTAATTATGATGAACTATTTATGAGTGAAAACCTAATCATATTTAACGCCCGTATCGTAACCCCCATCGGCTTTTCCGCCCGTAAAGGAGAGGAAATGTCCCAACTGCAAATCATAGAAAACGGAACCGTGGAAGTGACCAAAGGAATCATTACCTACGTTGGTGAAAACCGTGGTGAAGATCGGGATGGTTACTACCAGCACTATTGGCATTATAACGCTCGCGGGCATTGCCTTTTACCCGGTTTCGTCGACTCCCATACCCATTTTGTATTTGGCGGAGAACGTTCCGAAGAATTATCCTGGCGTCTGAAAGGCGAAAGCTATATGTCAATCATGGAGCGGGGAGGGGAATTGTAAGTACCGTCAAAGCCACCCGGCAAATGAACTACCTTAAACTTCGTTCAGCCGCCGAAAGCTTCCTGAAGAAGATGAGCACCATGGGAGTAACCACCGTAGAAGGTAAAAGTGGCTACGGCCTGGATCGGGACACAGAATTACTACAACTAAAAGTAATGCGCAGCCTGAATAACGCCGAGCATAAACGCGTCGATATAGTCTCCACTTTCCTCGGCGCCCACGCCCTTCCCGAAGAATATGCAGGGAGAAGCGACGAATACATCGATTTCCTGATTCGTGAAATGCTTCCCCTTATCCATTCCGGTAAGTGGGCAGAATGTTGTGATGTCTTTTGCGAACAAGGCGTTTTCTCTATCGAACAATCCCGTCGCCTGCTTCAGGCAGCCAAAGAGCACGGTTTCCTGTTGAAACTCCATGCCGACGAAATCGTCTCTCTCGGCGGTGCCGAACTGGCAGCCGAACTCGGAGCACTGTCTGCCGACCATCTCCTGCACGCTTCCGATGCCGGTATCCGTGCAATGGCCGATGCCGGAGTAGTAGCCACCCTGTTGCCTCTGACAGCTTTCGCTTTGAAAGAACCCTACGCGCGAGGTCGTGAAATGATTGACGTCGGTTGTGCTGTGGCACTTGCCACCGACCTGAATCCCGGCAGTTGTTTCTCCGGTTCCATCCCGCTGACCATTGCTCTGGCCTGCATCTATATGCAACTTAGCATCGAAGAAACCATCACTGCTCTCACCCTGAACGGAGCCGCCGCCCTTCAACGAGCCGACCGTATTGGAAGTATCGAAGTAGGTAAACAAGGCGATTTCGTCATTCTCAATTCCGACAACTATCATATTCTACCTTACTATATAGGCATGAATTGCGTAATCATGACTATTAAAGGCGGCATACTTTATCCCGTCGCTTAATAGTTGAAAAACTCTCATTCATTAATCACTTAAAAACAGAATACCATGTTAGCAGATTTAACCGTAAAAGATTTCTTAGATAAAGTAGCTTGCAGTGACCCTGTGCCCGGTGGCGGTAGTATTGCCGCTTTGAATGGAGCGCTGGCTTCCTCCCTTTCTACGATGGTGGCACGGCTGACCGTAGGAAAAAAAGGATACGAAGTCAGTGAAGAAGTAATGCAGCACGCACAAACCATCACCCTCCGTTTGCTGGACGAATTTATGGCGCTTATTGACAAAGATTCAGCTGCCTACAACGAAGTATTTGCCTGCTTTAAACTACCTAAAACAACCGACGAAGAGAAAGCCGCCCGAAGTGCTGCTATCCAGAAGGCAACCAAACAAGCCGCCCTCGTTCCGTTGGAAGTAGCCCGCAAAGCACTGGATATGATGTCCGTTATAGCAGATGTTGCCCGTCTCGGTAACCGGAATGCTGTCACAGATGCCTGTGTAGCAATGATGTCCGCCCGTACCGCCGTATTGGGAGCCTTACTGAATGTCCGTATCAACCTCGGTTCGCTCAAAGACAGAGATTTTGTCCTCCAGCTGCAAACCGAAGCCGATGCCATCGAGCAAACCGCCTGTCAGAGAGAAAAAGAATTGTTGGATGCCGTAAATCAAGACCTGCCCGTATGAGTAAGAATGTATACCATATCGGTTCCGGAGCACTGACCTTCGAAATCATCGAACGAATTATAAACGAAAACCTGAAACTGGAACTAGCCCCCGAAGCCAAGTTACGCATCCAGAAATGCCGTGACTACCTCGACCAAAAAATAGCTTCTTCCGAAGAACCATTATACGGCATAACAACAGGTTTCGGCTCTCTATGCACTAAAAATATATCTCCCGATGAACTGGGAACCCTCCAGGAAAACCTGATAAAGAGCCATGCTTGCAGCGTAGGCGAAGAAATCCGCCCTGTCATCATCAAACTGATGATGCTTCTCAAAGCCCACGCCCTCTCATTGGGACATAGCGGCGTACAAGTTATCACCGTGCAGCGCATCCTCGATTTCTTCAATAATGACGTCATGCCTATCGTCTACGACCGCGGTTCTCTGGGAGCCTCCGGCGACCTGGCACCGCTCGCCAACCTTTTCCTTCCTCTGATAGGCGTCGGTGATGTCTACTATAAAGGAAAAAAGTGCGAAGCCATCAGCGTACTCGACGAATTTGGTTGGGAACCGGTCAAGCTCATGAGCAAGGAAGGGCTTGCACTGCTCAACGGTACCCAGTTCATGAGTGCCAACGGTGTATTCGCCATTCTTAAAGCCTTCCGCCTCTCGAAAAAGGCCGACCTGATAGCCGCCCTTTCTCTCGAAGCCTTTGACGGCCGTATCGACCCGTTTATGGATTGCATTCAGCAAATTCGCCCCCATCAGGGACAGATCGAGACGGGAGAGGCCTTCCGCAAACTACTGGCAGGCAGCGAACTAATCGAACGCCACAAGGAACATGTGCAAGATCCCTATTCCTTCCGCTGCATCCCACAAGTACATGGCGCCACCAAAGATGCCATCCGCTACGTTGCCTCCGTACTGCTGACCGAAATCAATTCCGTCACGGACAACCCCACCATCTTCCCCGATGAAGACCGGATCATCTCCGGCGGAAACTTTCACGGGCAACCGCTTGCCATCTCTTATGACTTCCTCGCCATCGCCCTGGCCGAATTGGGAAATATCTCCGAACGCCGTGTCTCCCAACTGATTATGGGACTCCGTGGACTACCTGAATTTCTCGTAGCCAACCCCGGTCTGAACTCCGGCTTCATGATTCCCCAGTATGCCGCCGCCTCCATGGTCAGCCAGAATAAAATGTACTGCTATGCAGCTTCTAGCGATTCCATCGTCTCCTCCAACGGACAGGAAGACCATGTAAGCATGGGTGCCAATGCCGCCACCAAACTCTATAAAGTGATGGACAACCTGGAACATATCCTTGCCGTCGAACTGATGAACGCCGCACAAGGCATCGACTTCCGCCGCCCGCAGAAAACCTCTCCCGTTCTTGAGCGTTTCCTCCATGCCTATCGGAAAGAAGTGCCTTTTGTAAAAGATGACATTGTGATGTACAAGGAAATACATAAAACAGTCGCCTTCCTGAAGAGGACACAGATTGAATACTGACAATAAATTGACCCTTTTTCGCTTTTCGTTAATAATGGTGACTGTTATTGCCGGGTAAGTGTCGATTCTTATCGATATTTATCCGGCATTTATTGGCTCCCATCTCTTCTATTAGCGATAAAACTTTACTTCCTATATTCCCTCCTTTTACCTTTCTTTTGTGTTTGTTCCAAATTTCCTATTAACACTTGTTTTCATTTCACTCTATTGAATGATAATAAATCCCAAATGGACTATAAATAGCTGGAAACTTAATTTGTTAATTGAGTTTTCTATATATCTTTGTTCCGTTTTTCCTTTGGAAATGAAGAGAAAACGAAAACTGCATTTTAATAAAATAGAAAAACGGATGATGACAGAGCATGGAAAGGACGCTTCCCAACGGGTAGAGTTAAGAGAACGGATCATAACGGCGGCAACAGAAGCTTTTACTTCAAAAGGCATCAAGAGTATTACAATGGATGACATTGCAGCAGCATTAGGAATTTCCAAACGTACGCTCTACGAAGTCTTTTCGGATAAAGAATCGTTGTTGAAAGAATGCATACTGAAGGCACAGGCAGACAGAGACAAGTATTTGCAGAAAGTCTTTGAACAGTCGCACAATGTGTTGAAGTGATACTTGCAGTCTTTCAGAAAAGCATTGAGATGTTTCATCAGACGAACAAACGCTTTTTTGAAGACATTAAGAAATATCCCAAAGTATATGAGATGATGAAGAGTCGGCAGGACAGCGATTCGATGAAAACCATGTCCTTCTTCAAAACAGGAGTAGAGCAGGGCATCTTTCGTTCGGATGTAAACTTCGCTATTGTCAATTTGCTGGTACGTGAGCAATTTGATGTGCTTTTGAATACGGACATCTGTAATGAATACCCTTTCATTGAAGTGTACGAATCCATCATGTTTACTTATATACGCGGTATCTCCACCGAAAAAGGAGCAAGGGTACTGGAAGACTTTATACAAGAATATCGCAAGAACCGCATCGAAGACTAGAGTAAAAGTGAGGTTCTATTGACAAACAATTAAGATTAAATTAGAAATTCAGTTTATGAACAAGATGAAAAGATTGACAGGTCGGAAGATCCTTCTGGTAGCTGTGGCATTCTGTGCATTTGGTTTTGCAAAGGCGCAGGACACGCAGACGGAGAAGAATACCCTAACCTTAACCTTAGACAAAGCCTTGGAAATTGCATTGGATGAGAATCCGACAATGAAAGTGGCAGCGGAAGAAATCGCCTTAAAGAGAGTTGCCAGCAAGGAAGCCTGGCAAAGTCTGTTGCCGGAGGCCAGCATTGCCGGTTCCTTAGACCATACAATTAAAGCGGCTGAAATGAAATTGAACGATATGTCGTTCAAGATGGGGCAAGACGGTTCGAACACCGCCAATGCCGGGTTGAGTATTAACCTGCCACTCTTTGTGCCGGGTGTTTACCGTGCTATGTCGATGACAAAGACGGATATTGAACTGGCAGTAGAGAAGTCACGTGCTTCCAAACTGGATCTGGTGAATCAGGTAAGCAAGGCTTATTATCAGCTGATGCTTGCACAAGATAGTTATGAAGTGCTTCAAGGCAGCTATAAGTTGGCAGAAGATAATTTCAATGTCGTGAACGCCAAATATCAACAAGGTGCAGTCAGCGAATTTGACAAGATCAGCGCAGAAGTACAGATGCGCAGCATTAAGCCGAACCTGATTGCGGCAGCCAATGCGGTGACTTTGGCTAAATTACAGTTAAAAGTTCTGATGGGCATCACTGCCGATGTGGAGATAAAGATTAATGATAATCTGACCAACTATGAGACGACCATGTTTGCCAATCAGTTGAAAGAAGAGAATGTGAATCTGGACAACAATACCACGATGAAGCAGTTCGAGCTGAATATGAAATTGCTCGAAAAGAATGTAAAGTCTTTAAAGACAAACTTTATGCCGACTCTTTCCATGAGCTTCTCTTATCAATATCAGTCTTTGTATAATCCGAACATCAATTTCTTCGATTATAACTGGAGCAACAGTTCCAGCCTGATGTTCAATATCAGCATACCTTTATATAAGGCAAGCAATTTTACGAAAGTGAAATCTGCCCGTATCCAGATGCGCCAGCTCGATTGGAATCGTATCGATACGGAAAGACAGTTGAATATGCAGATTGTCAGTTGTCGCAATAATATGAGTGCCAGCACAGAGCAGGTAGTCAGCAACAAGGAAAATGTGATGCAGGCAAAGAAAGCGGTGGTGATTGCCGAAAAACGTTATGATGTAGGTAAGGGCACGGTGCTCGAACTGAACAGTTCCCAAGTGTCACTGACGCAGGCACAACTCACCTACAATCAATCAATATACGATTACTTGGTTGCTAAGGCAGATCTCGATCAGGTGCTGGGAAAAGAATAAAGATAGACAACTAAAAAATTACAAGTAAGGAATATGAAAAGAAGTATCCAATTGGTAGCCCTGCTGTTAACTGTGTTTATGGGCTCATGTACAGGTGGAAAAGACAAAGCTGCTGCGGAACATGTGGACGCAAAGCCTATTGTGAAGCTGGCAGACGTAAAAGCCCGCCCCGTAGATCAAATACAGGATTACACAGCAACGGTGGAAGCCGAAGTAAAGAATAATATTGCGCCTTCGTCTCCCGTACGTATCGATCAGATTTTCGTAGAAGTGGGCGACCGCGTATCCAAAGGACAGAAACTTGTGCAGATGGATGCAGCCAACCTGAAACAGACGAAGCTGCAACTAGATAATCAGGAAATAGAATTCAACCGTATCGACGAATTATATAAAGTGGGCGGTGCGTCCAAATCAGAGTGGGATGCTTCGAAGATGCAACTCGATGTGAAGAAAACCGCTTATAAGAATCTGCTGGAGAATACCTCTTTGCAAAGCCCTATCAATGGTGTAGTCACTGCGCGCAACTATGATAATGGCGATATGTACAGTGGTGGAGAACCGGTTCTGGTAGTAGAACAGATCACTCCCGTGAAACTCCTGATTAACGTGTCTGAAACCTACTTCACGAAAGTGAAAAAAGGTACTCCTGTCGACGTGAAACTCGATGTATATGGTGATGAAGTCTTTACAGGAACCATCAACCTGATTTACCCTACCATAGATGCTACTACCCGTACATTCCAGGTGGAGATCAGACTGGATAATAAAGATCAGCGTGTGCGTCCGGGAATGTTTGCCCGTGCGACATTGAACTTCGGTACAGCAGAAAACGTAGTTGTTCCTGATTTGGCTATCGTTAAGCAGGCAGGTTCCGGCGACCGTTATGTATTCGTTTATAAAGACGGTAAAGTATCTTATAATAAGGTTGAACTGGGTAGGCGCATGGGTACGGAATACGAGTTGAAATCCGGTGTGCCCGATAACTCACAGGTTGTAGTTGCCGGACAGTCACGTTTGGTGAACGGTATGGAAGTAGAGGTGGAAGCCTCTTCCCAACTTTCTTCCAAATGAGAGATGTACAGTACCTTTCTCCCAATGCTTTTATTAATTAACCTGATTTCAAAACGATCTTCCGGCTTCCTCTTCTTGGGAGAGGAGTGGGGAGAGGCTTTTAAATAAAACAACATGAGTTTATACGAAGGTGCGGTTAAGAAACCGATTATGACCTCCCTCTGCTTTCTGGCAGTGGTGATTTTTGGTCTTTTCTTTTTGTCCAAGTTACCTATCGACTTGTATCCGGACATTGACACGAATACAATCATGGTAATGACCGCTTATCCCGGAGCAAGTGCTTCGGATATAGAAAATAATGTGACTCGCCCGCTCGAAAATACGTTGAATGCGGTGAGCAACCTGAAACATATCACCTCCCGTTCTTCCGAGAATATGTCATTAATTACATTGGAGTTCGAGTTTGGTAACGATATTGACGTTCTCACCAATGATGTGCGCGATAAACTCGACATGGTAAGCTCACAGCTGCCGGATGATGTCGAGAATCCGATCATCTTCAAGTTCAGTACGGACATGATTCCGATTGTATTGCTTTCGGTACAGGCCAATGAGAGCCAAGCCGCGCTTTACAAGATACTGGACGACCGTGTGGTTAATCCGCTGGCACGTATTCCGGGAGTCGGAACCGTCTCCATCAGTGGTGCGCCGCAGCGTGAGATTCAGGTATATTGCGACCCTAACAAACTGGAAGCTTATAACCTGAGCATTGAAACTATCAGCTCTATTATCGGAGCCGAAAACAAGAATATTCCGGGCGGTAACTTCGATATTGGTAGCGAAACCTATGCACTGCGTGTAGAAGGTGAGTTTGATGATTCCCGTCAGTTGGCAGATGTAGTGGTGGGTACACACAATGGGGCGAATGTCTTTTTGCGTGATGTAGCCCGTATTGTCGATACCGTGGAAGAACGTGCACAGGAAACCTATAATAATGGTGTGCAAGGTGCTATGATTGTAGTTCAGAAACAGTCGGGAGCCAATTCGGTAGAAATCTCCAAGAAAGTGGCCGACGCGCTGCCGAGGCTTCAAAAGAACCTGCCGAGCGACGTGAAGATTGGTGTCATTGTCGATACTTCGGACAACATTTTGAACACCATCGACAGTTTGACGGAAACCGTTGTTTATGCCTTGCTCTTTGTTGTCATCGTCGTGTTCCTCTTCCTGGGACGTTGGCGTGCGACGCTGATTATCTGTATCACTATTCCGCTTTCGTTGATTGCTTCGTTCATTTACTTGGCGATTAGTGGAAATACGATTAATATTATTTCGCTTTCGTCACTTTCTATTGCTATCGGTATGGTGGTGGATGATGCGATTGTGGTACTTGAAAACGTAACGACCCATATCGAGCGTGGCTCCGATCCGAAACAGGCAGCCGTGCACGGAACAAATGAGGTGGCAATTTCTGTAATCGCTTCTACGCTGACCATGATCGCTGTGTTCTTCCCGTTGACCATGGTGAGCGGTATGTCCGGTGTGCTGTTCAAACAGTTGGGTTGGATGATGTGTGCCATCATGTTTATTTCTACGGTCGCCGCACTATCTTTGACTCCGATGCTCTGTTCTCAGTTACTTCGCTTGCAGAAGAAACCATCGAAAATGTTCAAGCTCTTCTTTACTCCGATTGAGAAAGCGCTCGACGGACTTGATACTTGGTATGCGAAGATGTTGAACTGGGCTGTACGTCATCGTCCGATTGTGATTGTGGGATGTATTGCTTTCTTCGTTGTCAGTTTGCTGTGTGCAAAGGGCATCGGTACGGAGTTCTTCCCGGCACAGGATAATGCCCGTATTGCCGTACAGTTGGAACTTCCAATCGGTACACGAAAAGAGATAGCGCAGGAATTATCTCAGAAGTTAACCAACCAATGGCTGACGAAGTATAAAGACATAATGAAAGTCTGTAACTATACAGTCGGTCAGGCTGATTCTGACAACACTTGGGCATCCATGCAGGACAATGGCTCACATATAATCTCGTTCAACATCAGTTTGGTAGACCCGGGTGATCGTGACATCACTTTGGAAGCAGTCTGTGATGAGATGCGTGAAGATTTGAAAGCCTATCCGGAATTCAGTAAAGCACAGGTAATCCTCGGAGGTAGTAACACGGGTATGTCCGCGCAGGCAAGTGCCGACTTTGAGGTTTACGGATACGATATGACAGTAACCGATAGCGTAGCAGCCTGTCTGAAACGTGAATTATTGAAAGTAAAAGGCGTGACCGAGGTAAATATCAGCCGTAGTGACTACCAACCGGAATACCAGGTAGACTTCGACCGTGAAAAACTGGCGATGCATGGCTTGAATCTTTCAACTGCTGGTAACTATCTGCGTAACCGTGTCAATGGTGCGGTAGCATCTAAATATCGTGAGGACGGAGATGAATATGATATCAAAGTGCGTTACGCACCTGAATACCGTACAAGCCTGGAGAGTCTCGAAAATATCCTCATTTACAATGCACAGGGACAATCCGTTCGTGTGAAAGACGTCGGAAAGGTAGTCGAACGTTTTGCACCTCCTACCATCGAACGTAAAGACCGCGAACGTATCGTGACCGTTTCCGCTGTAATCTCCGGAGCTCCGCTGGGCGACGTAGTGGCTGCCGGAAATAAGGTGATAGATAAAATGGATCTTCCGGGAGAAGTCACCATTCAGATTTCCGGTTCGTACGAAGATCAGCAGGATTCATTCCGCGATTTGGGAACACTTGCCATCCTGATTGTTGTTCTGGTATTTATCGTGATGGCAGCGCAGTTCGAGTCACTGACTTATCCGTTTATCATCATGTTCTCCCTGCCGTTTGCGTTTAGTGGTGTCTTGATGGCACTATTCTTTACGAACAGCACATTGAGTGTCATGAGTTTATTGGGAGGTATCATGTTGATTGGTATTGTGGTGAAGAACGGTATTGTGCTTATTGACTACATTACCCTTTGTCGAGAACGTGGATTGGCTGTTTTGAACTCTGTGGTAACAGCAGGTAAGAGCCGTCTTCGTCCGGTATTGATGACCACAGCCACAACCGTTCTCGGTATGATTCCGATGGCTATCGGTGGCGGTCAAGGTTCGGAAATGTGGAGTCCGATGGCAATTGCCGTAATCGGTGGTTTGACGATATCTACTGTGTTGACATTGATTCTGATTCCTACTTTGTATTGTGTATTCGCGGGAACTGGTATCAAGAACCGTCGTCGTAAACTCCGCCGTCAACGTGAATTGGACGTTTATTTCCAGGCGAATAAAGATAACATTATTAAGAAATAACAGAAAAGAAATATGAAATCAGTATTGATAACATTCGACCAGGCCTATTACGAACGAATCATGGCGTTGCTCGACCGTTTGGGTTGTCGTGGCTTTACATACCTTGAAAAAGTGCAGGGACGTGGTTCGAAAACAGGCGATCCGCATTTCGGAAGCCATGCCTGGCCAAGTATGTGCTCGGCTATCCTGACAGTGGTAGAAGATAACAAAGTCGATTCATTGCTCGACACCTTGCATAAAATGGATTTGCAGACGGAACAATTAGGTTTGCGTGCATTTGTGTGGAACATTGAACGGACCATTTAAATGTGATCCGGTAGATAGATAAAAAGGAAAGGAGAATCTAATAAATAATGTAGATTCTCCTTTCTTTTTGTGGCTTTTGTCTATCTTTGCGGTCGTTTGGGATTTTAGAAACATTATGGAGATAATAAAGAATTATTTGAAATATTCGTTGTGGTTCGTACTGATTGTATTTGCAGCCTTACTCGGGCTTCATTGGCTTCCGGTACTGACCATTGACGGGCACACGATGAGGCGTGTAGACCTTTTGAGCGACCTTCGTTATCCGGAATCGGAGATTGCCACAGCTGATTCGGACAGTATCCCTTTGCCTCCAGTTGTAAAGCCGGTCTTTGTAGATACTTGTCGTGCAGGTATGACTTGCATTGAAGATTACAGTGATTCCACTCTCCGGGGGATGGCTCCTTTTTATGAAGCACTCAATCGTATCTCTTCCAGTGATTCAGATGACTCTGATGACAAACAGGTACGCATTGCCGTATTCGGAGACTCCTTTATCGAAGCGGATATATTTACGGCCGACTTGCGCGAAATGCTTCAGAAACAATTCGGCGGTTGCGGTGTAGGTTTTGTTACCATCACCTCCATGACAAGCGGTTACCGCCCTACAGTACGGCATACATTTGGCGGATGGTCCAGCCATGCAGTAACAGACAGCGTCTATTTTGACAAGAAGAAACAAGGCATATCCGGTCACTATTTCGTTCCCCGGAATGGAGCTTATGTAGAATTGCGCGGGCAAAATAAATATGCCTCCCTGCTTGATACTTGCCAGCGTGCCTCCATTTTCTTTTATAATAAGGATTCTGTACTTCTTTCTGCCCGTGTGAACAAAGGGGAAAGCAAGAATTACTCTTTAGGCCCTTCTGATGGATTACAACAAGTTCAGGTGGACGGACGCATCGGTTCTATCCGTTGGACAGTAGATCGTGCGGACTCTGCCCTGTTCTATGGCTTGGCAATGGATGGAAAGAAAGGAATCATTCTCGATAACTTCTCGTTGCGTGGCAGTTCCGGTCTTTCCCTGCGCGGTATTCCGGTACAAACGTTGAAGCAGTTTAACCGCCAGCGTCCTTACGACCTGATTATTCTTGAATATGGATTGAATGTGGCTACCGAACGGGGACGCAATTATGATAATTACCAGAAAGGATTGATTACAGCTATCGAGCATCTGAAAGAATGTTTCCCACAAGCCGGAATTCTGTTATTGAGCGTTGGCGACCGTGATTATAAGAACGAAAACGGCGAACTCCGTACCATGCCCGGTGTTAAGAATCTGATTCGTTATCAGCAGAACATTGCTGCTGAAAGCGGTATTGCATTCTGGAATATGTTTGAAGCAATGGGCGGAGAAGGCAGTATGGCAAAACTCGTCCATGCCAAACCCTCTATGGCAAACTACGATTATACGCATATAAACTTCCGTGGCGGTAAGCATTTGGCTGGATTGCTTTATGAAACCATGATCTATGGTAAGGAACAATACGACAGGAGGCGTGCTTATGAGAAAGAGTAACCTGCTGTCCATCTTTATTCTCATTCTCGCCGGTATGTTGAGTGTCCCTTGTTTTTCTTACAGAAACAATCGCGCAAGACCGTATGCCTGTATGCTCTCCATTGGGAAAGACTGCAAAGCGGATAAAGCCTTTACGGGAAATGAACTGGGCGAATGATACGATCAACGTACAAGTAGCCTTCCCTGCTGCTTTTCGCGAAACCGGACGGAATGAGATTATTGACAGCATTGCTCTGCTGGCTCCCGTCTTTGAACATCTCCGCCAGGTACGTGCCGGACTCTCCGAAGATACAGTCCGCATCGTTCATATTGGCGATAGCCACGTGCGTGGACATATCTATCCCCAAACCACCGGTGCCCGTTTGGCAGAAACCTTTGGTGCCATTTCTTATATTGATAAAGGCGTCAACGGAGCTACTTGCCTAACATTTACCCATCCGGATCGTATTACCGAAATCGCTGCCTTGAAACCCGAATTGCTGATTCTCTCTTTCGGAACCAATGAAAGCCATAACCGGCGTTATAATATAAATGTGCACTACAATCAGATGGATGAACTTGTGAAACTGTTGCGCGACAGTCTTCCTAACATCCCCATTCTTCTGACTACCCCTCCCGGTTCCTATGAAAGTTTCCGGCAACGGAGGCGTAGACGCACGTATGCCATCAATCCCCGTACGGCAACAGCAGCGGAAACTATCCGCCGTTATGCCAAAGACCATCGCCTGCTCGTGTGGGATATGTATGATGTAGTCGGAGGGAAGCGTCGTGCCTGCACCAACTGGACGGAGGCAAACCTGATGCGTCCCGATCATGTACATTATTTACCTGAGGGATATATCCTGCAAGGAAATTTATTATACCAAGCACTTATACAAGCATATAATGACTATGTTTCCCATTGATATAGATTTCAGTAGACTAAAAGAGGTACTTACCTACGATCCGCAAGCCCCGATGATATTCAGCAGTGGTATCTTCCTTTGGCTGTTCGCTGCTTTCATGGTAGTGTATGTGTTGTTACAACGTAAATACACTGCCCGCATCTTGTTTGTCACCCTCTTTTCCTATTATTTCTACTACAAGAGTAGCGGCACATACTTCTTTCTGCTTGCTATAGTCACCGTTGCCGACTTCTTTCTTGCACAGCTAATGGATTGTGCAGAAGGGTATTGGAGACGTAAAGGATTAGTAGTTTTGAGTCTGAGTATCAATCTGGGACTTCTTGTCTATTTCAAATATACCAATTTCCTGGGTGGAGTGATAGCGTCATTGATGGGAGGAGAGTTTACCGCCCTTGATATATTCCTGCCGGTCGGTATCTCTTTCTTTACTTTCCAGTCGCTAAGCTACACCATCGACGTTTACCGGAGGGACATAAAGCCATTGACGAATCTTTTGGACTATGCTTTCTACGTATCTTTCTTCCCCCAGTTGGTGGCAGGACCTATCGTGCGTGCCCGCGATTTTATCCCGCAAATCCGGAAACCTCTCTTTGTTTCGCAGGAGATGTTCGGCCGCGGAATCTTCCTGATCGTATCCGGTCTTTTCAAGAAAGCCATTATCTCCGACTATATCAGCATCAACTTTGTAGAACGTATTTTTGATAATCCTACTCTCTATTCGGGTGTTGAGAATCTGATGGGAGTGTATGGTTATGCTTTACAGATTTACTGCGACTTTTCCGGATATAGCGATATGGCTATTGGTATCGCTCTGCTGTTGGGCTTTCATTTTAATCTCAACTTTAATTCTCCTTATAAGTCTGCCTCCATTACCGAATTCTGGCGTCGTTGGCATATCTCTTTGTCCAGTTGGCTGCGGGATTATCTGTATATTTCTTTAGGAGGAAACCGGAAAGGTAAGTTCCGGCAATATCTGAATCTTATCATTACCATGTTTCTGGGTGGATTGTGGCACGGAGCATCTTGGAACTTTGTACTTTGGGGAACCTTCCACGGAGTTGCTTTAGCATTGCATAAAATGTGGATGACCATCACCGGGCGTAAGAAAGGAGAACAAAGTCATGGTTGGCGTCGTGTATTCGGAGTCATTATCACTTTCCACTTTGTCTGTTTCTGCTGGATATTCTTCCGTAATGCCGATTTTCAGAACTCAATGGATATGCTGGGACAGATATTCACTACTTTCCGTCCGCAACTGTTCCCACAGTTACTTGAAGGATATTGGAAAGTATTCGCATTAATGTTGTTCGGCTTCCTGCTTCATTTTGCTCCCGATAGCTGGGAAAATGCAGCTTGTCGGGGAGTGATCCGTCTACCGTTCGTAGGCAAAGCAGTGTTGATGGTAGCTTTGATTTATCTTGTTATTCAGATGAAGAGTTCGGAGATTCAGCCGTTTATTTATTTCCAGTTCTGATCCGCCTTCTTTTTAATATCCGGTTGAAGCCGTAATTGGAATATTTTTCCTTTCTTTGTGAAAGGAAAATATAAACATTCTGCTTTATGGAAAACTCTTTCAGTTATCAGCCGGCAGCCGATCGTTACGAACAGATGCCTTATACATATTGCGGCAAAAGTGGCTTGCAGTTACCTCTAATCTCTTTGGGATTGTGGCATAATTTCGGTAGTGTGGACAATTTCAATGTAGCAACCGACATGATTAAGTATGCTTTCGATCACGGTGTTACTCATTTTGACTTGGCAAATAATTACGGTCCTGCTCCCGGAAGTGCCGAAGTAAATTTCGGACGAATCTTGAAAGAGAACTTTCAAGGCTACCGGGATGAAATGATTATCTCTTCCAAGGCCGGTCATGACATGTGGGCAGGTCCTTATGGCGGAAATAGCTCTCGTAAAAATCTGATGGCGAGCATTGACCAAAGTCTCCGCCGGACAGGTTTGGAGTATTTTGATATCTTTTATAGTCATCGTTATGACGGAGTCACTCCAGTTGAAGAAACCATTCAGACATTGATTGATATTGTGAAGCAAGGTAAAGCATTGTATATCGGAATTTCTAAATATCCTCCCGAACAAGCCCGTGTTGCCTATGAGATGATGGCAAAAGCCGGTGTTCCCTGTCTTATCAGCCAATATCGATATAGTATGTTCGATCGTGCGGTTGAGGCTGAATCACTTCCTTTAGCAGCGGAGTACGGTTCCGGCTTCATAGCTTTCTCTCCTTTGGCACAAGGATTATTGACCGATAAATATCTGAACGGCATTCCGGAAGGTTCCCGTGCTGCCCGTTCTTCGGGTTTTCTTCAACAATCTCAAGTGACGCATGAAAAGGTAGAAGCTGCCCGTCAATTAAATGAAATAGCCCGCCGCCGTGGGCAAACGCTGGCTGAAATGGCTTTGGCATGGGTGCTGAAAGACGAAAGAATGACATCAGTGATTGTAGGTGCAAGTTCTGTGAATCAGTTAGCCGACAATTTGAAAGCGCTGGAACATTTGGAGTTCACGGCAGACGAGTTGAAAGAAATAGAGCAAATTTTACCCGGATAAATTCAGCCTGATTCATAAGGAGGTGTCGTATTTACAATTTGAATTCAGCAGTCTCCGCTGAATTCAGCTTGCTGAATTCAATTTGTAAATGCGACCCCTCCTTATTTTATAATTTCAATTTTTTCTTGAGTTGCTTAATTTTTCTAAAAGTTTGTGCCTCTTTCGGTGATAAAAATCCCAGTCTTTTTCTTGGTCTTTGATTTATTTCCAATGTCATTTCCTCTATATATTGGTGTGTAATATATTCGAACGAAATACCTTTCGGTATATATTGCCTGATTAATCCATTTAAGTTTTCATTTGCTCCTCTTTCCCATGGGTGATGTGGTTTTGCAAAGTAAAAATCTATACCTAATTCTTTTGCTATATATTGGTGGTCTGCAAATTCGGATCCATTGTCTGAGGTAATTGTATGTATTCGTCCTTTATAGGGTCTCAATAGTTGCACGGTTGCTGCCGCCACATATTTAGCTTCCTTACTTGGCAACTTGTATGTCCATAGCCATCCAGTTTTCCTTTCATTAATTGTAAGAATAGCACCTTTATTATTCTTTCCAATAATAGTATCCATTTCCAAATCTCCCCATCGCTTTTTTTTCTCCACAATAGCAGGTCTTTCCAAAATATCCTTGCGATTGGGAATACATCCTCTACTATTGTGCGCGGAACCTCTCTTTCCATGCTTGCGCCCCTTTCTTCTAAGTGACCGGTATAAGTCTCCGCCTTTTCGTTTATCCTCCCATATCCACTGATAAAGCCTCTCCACAGAAACCATTGGGAAACCTAGGCCCTTACATCTACCTATTATCTGTTCCGGACTATAATTCAACTGGACCAGCATGGCTTCGGCTCTAGCCTTGACACACATTGTGAATTTATTTGGACGAATGCGCTGCTCTTTACGAAGTTCGTAAAGATACTGGGCATAGTCAGCATCATAAGAGTCTGTAGGATTCCATTTATTGCGACATAACTCTCGATAAAGAGTACTACGATGAATGCCCAATAAATGCGCTATTTCATCTTTTTAATTCCTGCTTGCAGATACGCTTGCAATTCGTATCTTTGTCCTTCGGTTAATTGTTTCATTATGCGACTGATTTGGTAGGAGATTGAGGGAGCAAGATAGAAACTTTATTCCAAGGGAGAAGCAAGATGAAGAGTTTTTTCATCCGCTTCTCTCTAAAAATATTTTTCTACACTATCTTCTCACTCAACTGTCGCATTTATAACTTGAACTTAGGGCTTCTGCAAATGTTTTTTCATATTCATTTCTCATGTTCTCATAAATGATATGATAATAGTTTGTAAATCAATAATATAATGCTATGAGAAATGAACTGTGAAATGGCATTTCTCATAGTATTTCCATCATTTATCCTTAAAAAAGCTGCATTTCTCATCGGTTTCAACTCATTTTTCCTCTTATTCTCATACTCCTTTTATCTGTTTTGCTTATTTCTCATGCATGATGGCTGCAGCTTTTCCCGAACTCTCGCCGGACTTACGATTATTCTTTTCCTTATGTTGTTTATTAATCAACTTCCTATTGTTTACTGCTTTCCTGTGTATCATTCACCTTATATCTTACTGTTTTCCCTTACTCATTGCCATTTCTTCCTGCTACTATCTGTATCGTTGCACTCAAGTGAACAGATCGTTCCACTCTAGTGGACGGTTCTTTCTACTCTAGTGCACAGGCCTGTTCACTGGAGTGGAACGATACAGATGCCGGTAGAAAAATATGCGGATACCTGCTCTATATACTTCCAATAAGCACTGATAATATATTGTAAATAGGTGCATGGTCTGGTATTCAACTTGGTCTTTAGCTTAGGATCTAGCTTGAGAATTTTATAGGATAAATAGTCAAAATACTATGAGAAATACCTTGATAAGTTATGAGAAATAGGTTGTTTTATGTACAAAATGCGGGTCATACTATGAGAAATACTGTTTTGTATTTTTATTCTCATTGTGTTATGTTGTTGATTTACAGAAAATTATTGTGCATGTTATGAGAACATGAGAAATGAAAATGAGAAATTGTTTCTAGTAGGATATTGGGTTTGTGTTTTTTATGCGATATAGACTGAATTAATTGATCTATCATGTTTGTCCTGTCAAAATTGTTTGTTTAATCGATATTTATTTCTACTTTTGTGATAACTTACTTTCGAGCGAAGGAAGTAGTTTTTTAATAATTTTATTGAGAACGGTTATTTGTTACATTCATATATAAAATCCGCTAAATTTTAACTTTCGTGAATGGAATGAATGACAGGTCTCACGCACTATTGTCTGTATAACCTTGTTATATATCCAATTGGGCGTGGGGCTATCATTCATGTTCACGAAAGGGGTCTTAGCGGATACCTATATATGGCATGAATAGATAGTTTCCACGCTCTCTTTTTTTATAACCCTCGCACCACCGGGAACTGATGCGGTAATAAACGCAACCTATGTACGGAGACTTTAATCGAATTGTTGTTCAGCTACTCAGCATCCTGTTATGTACAAACCCCTCTCGGATTTAACCTATACGGAATGTGAACTGGCCTATGCTTTGATAAGAGAATTGATTGATTTGTCAACTGAAGGTGATTATACTTTATTGGACTATATCCAAATGGCTCGCCTGGAGTATTATCTGGGTGAGTTGTCTTGTAAGATCAACTGTAGTAGGGAGGAAACTGCCCTTCATTATGCGGGCGCCCTTCATCTGTTAGAAAAAGGCGGCTTTGATTTGGGCATAAAGAAGTGGGTTGAACTTGTCAGCCTGCGGATCGAGAATCCTAAAAAAGAATGATATTCTGATTTTGTATATAGAATCTGATCGGTACCCACTCTGTATTTATCCGATCTATACCTATGGAATAGTCAACCGTTAGACCGCTTAGAAAAAAGTATTCTGACGGTTGATTCTAAATCCTCTTGCTTTTTTCTAATATCTATTTTCTTGTAGTTTTCTTTTTCGTCTTTTTCTTTTCATTCTCTTTTCACGCCTTCACTCGCCCGCGTGTGATCTAATAATGTGTATCCCTCTCGTCGTTTCCGCGCACAATTTTCCTATACATAAAAAATATGTTCTCCAACATCGTTATGCGTCAGCACTTTAGCAAATGTATTCAAAAATAATTAGAAAAAATAGTTTAATATATTTGGATTGTATACTAAAAGGGTGTACTTTTGCACCCGCTTTCCAAGAGAAGAAAGCCTTGACAAATTGACTTAGTGAAAAAGTGGAATTGCGCTTAAAGAAAAGAACAAAAAACTTCCGAAAAAGTTTGGATTATAATAAATAAAGTTCTTATCTTTGCAGTCCGATTCGCAAAGAAAATTGGCAAGAGTTTTTCTTTAATACATTTTTTCCCTTTCGCATAGAGAGCCTGAGAAATGAGTAAAAAGAAAAACTAAAAAAAACTTCCGAAAAAGTTTGGTAGTTAAAAATAAAGCCTTTACCTTTGCACCCGCTTTTAAAACGAAAGCAGCAAGTTCTTTGAAATATTGATAAACAATACAAGTAGTACAAGTAAAAAAATAGAACCGTCAATACTTGTCCGATGAGAGTAGCGATACGATTAAGACTAATAGGTATTTGAGTAAGGTCAATAAAATTACGGCATCCTGAACAGAGCAAGAAAGAATCATCTTAACAGATGATAAAAGATACTTTTACAATGAAGAGTTTGATCCTGGCTCAGGATGAACGCTAGCTACAGGCTTAACACATGCAAGTCGAGGGGCAGCATTTTAGTTTGCTTGCAAACTAAAGATGGCGACCGGCGCACGGGTGAGTAACACGTATCCAACCTGCCGATAACTCCGGGATAGCCTTTCGAAAGAAAGATTAATACCGGATAGTATACGAATATCGCATGATATTTTTATTAAAGAATTTCGGTTATCGATGGGGATGCGTTCCATTAGTTTGTTGGCGGGGTAACGGCCCACCAAGACTACGATGGATAGGGGTTCTGAGAGGAAGGTCCCCCACATTGGAACTGAGACACGGTCCAAACTCCTACGGGAGGCAGCAGTGAGGAATATTGGTCAATGGGCGAGAGCCTGAACCAGCCAAGTAGCGTGAAGGATGAAGGCTCTATGGGTCGTAAACTTCTTTTATATGGGAATAAAGTATTCCACGTGTGGAATTTTGTATGTACCATATGAATAAGGATCGGCTAACTCCGTGCCAGCAGCCGCGGTAATACGGAGGATCCGAGCGTTATCCGGATTTATTGGGTTTAAAGGGAGCGTAGGTGGATTGTTAAGTCAGTTGTGAAAGTTTGCGGCTCAACCGTAAAATTGCAGTTGAAACTGGGAGTCTTGAGTACAGTAGAGGTGGGCGGAATTCGTGGTGTAGCGGTGAAATGCTTAGATATCACGAAGAACTCCGATTGCGAAGGCAGCTCACTAGACTGTTACTGACACTGATGCTCGAAAGTGTGGGTATCAAACAGGATTAGATACCCTGGTAGTCCACACAGTAAACGATGAATACTCGCTGTTTGCGATATACAGTAAGCGGCCAAGCGAAAGCATTAAGTATTCCACCTGGGGAGTACGCCGGCAACGGTGAAACTCAAAGGAATTGACGGGGGCCCGCACAAGCGGAGGAACATGTGGTTTAATTCGATGATACGCGAGGAACCTTACCCGGGCTTAAATTGCAACAGAATATATTGGAAACAGTATAGCCGTAAGGCTGTTGTGAAGGTGCTGCATGGTTGTCGTCAGCTCGTGCCGTGAGGTGTCGGCTTAAGTGCCATAACGAGCGCAACCCTTATCTTTAGTTACTAACAGGTTATGCTGAGGACTCTAGAGAGACTGCCGTCGTAAGATGTGAGGAAGGTGGGGATGACGTCAAATCAGCACGGCCCTTACGTCCGGGGCTACACACGTGTTACAATGGGGGGTACAGAAGGCGGCTACCTGGTGACAGGATGCTAATCCCAAAAACCTCTCTCAGTTCGGATCGAAGTCTGCAACCCGACTTCGTGAAGCTGGATTCGCTAGTAATCGCGCATCAGCCATGGCGCGGTGAATACGTTCCCGGGCCTTGTACACACCGCCCGTCAAGCCATGAAAGCCGGGGGTACCTGAAGTACGTAACCGCAAGGAGCGTCCTAGGGTAAAACTGGTAATTGGGGCTAAGTCGTAACAAGGTAGCCGTACCGGAAGGTGCGGCTGGAACACCTCCTTTCTGGAGCGATGCCGTAACTGTCACAAAACGTGACAGCCACTTAAAGACTTTAAAGGTTCTGTTTTTTGTACTACTGGTACTTGTTTATTTATAACATATAGATCAACCATCTATAGAAGTATAGATAGAGATAAACAAGAGAAAAAAGAAGCCGAGTCTAGACGAAAGGTAGACAAGGTTGAACTAGTCCTATAGCTCAGTTGGTTAGAGCGCTACACTGATAATGTAGAGGTCGGCAGTTCAACTCTGCCTGGGACTACCAAGCTCAAGAATGAGGAACAGCGAAAGCTAAAAGCTAAAAGCTAAAAGCTAAAAAACAAAATTCTTGATAACCTCTTGGGGGATTAGCTCAGCTGGCTAGAGCATCTGCCTTGCACGCAGAGGGTCAACGGTTCGAATCCGTTATTCTCCACGATCTCTGAAAAAGAGAAACGATCTTTGACATGATGTACAAAAAGTAAAATTTTAGTAAGAGCTAAAAGTATATATCAAACCGTACGTGTTCGAGTACGCAATATTGATAGAAGGAAGCAATTCCACTACCAATACCAGTACGAGAATAAAACGTTTGAAAGAAAGTAAGCAAGGGCGCATGGCGGATGCCTTGGCTCTCGGAGGCGATGAAGGACGTGATAAGCTGCGATAAGCTTCGGGTAGGTGCAAATAACCTTTGATCCGAAGATTTCCGAATGGGACAACCCGGCATTCTGAAGGAATGTCATCTTGCATAGCAAGAGGCTAACGCAGGGAACTGAAACATCTTAGTACCTGTAGGAAAAGAAAATAATAATGATTCCCCAAGTAGTGGCGAGCGAACGGGGATTAGCCCAAACCAATGTTGTTACGGCAATATTGGGGTTGTAGGACCACGCTCTCGCAAGAAATTTAGTGAGAAGAATTCTTTGGAAAATGAAACCATAGACGGTGATAGTCCGGTATTCGAAGCTAAACGAAGCGTAGTGGTATCCTGAGTAGCGCGGGACACGAGGAATCTTGCGTGAATCTGCCGGGACCATCCGGTAAGGCTAAATACTCCCGAGAGACCGATAGCGAACCAGTACTGTGAAGGAAAGGTGAAAAGCACTTCGAATAGAAGAGTGAAATAGTCCCTGAAACCGTGCGCCTACAAGCGGTCGGAGCTGCTTCAGCAGTGACGGCGTGCCTTTTGCATAATGAACCTACGAGTTACTTTTTTCCGGCAAGGTTAAGGATCTTGAGATCCGCAGCCGAAGCGAAAGCGAGTCTGAACAGGGCGATTAGTCGGAAGGAGTAGACGCGAAACCAAGTGATCTACCCTTGGTCAGGTTGAAGGTTAGGTAACACTAACTGGAGGACCGAACCGATAAGCGTTGAAAAGCTTCCGGATGAACTGAGGGTGGGGGGGGTGAAAGGCTAATCAAACTTGGAGATAGCTCGTACTCCCCGAAATGCATTTAGGTGCAGCCTCGGGAATTACTACTGTGAGGTAGAGCGACTGATAAGATGCGAGGGCTTCACCGCCTATCAAGTCTTGATAAACTCCGAATGCGCAGTAGTTCGATCCCAGGAGTGAGGGCATGGGTGCTAAGGTCCATGTCCTAAAGGAGAAGAATCCGGACCATCAGCTAAGGTCCCGAAATAATTGCTAAGTTGAACTAACGAAGTCAGATTGCTAAGACAGCTAGGATGTTGGCTTGGAAGCAGCCATTCATTTAAAGAGTGCGTAACAGCTCACTAGTCGAGGAGTTTGGCGTGGATAATAATCGGGCATCAAGCAATTTACCGAAGCTATGGGATCCGTAAGGATCGGTAGGGGAGCATTCCACTCTGCGTCGAAGGTGAAGCGTGAGCTTTGCTGGAGCGTGTGGAAAAGCAAATGTAGGTATAAGTAACGATAAAGGGGGTGAGAAACCCCCTCGCCGAAAGACTAAGGTTTCCTGATCAACGCTAATCGGATCAGGGTTAGTCGGGTCCTAAGGCTCAGCCGAACGGTGAGGCCGATGGCAGAACAGGTTAATATTCCTGTACTACCTTAAAGAGTGACGTGGAGACGGAGGAGTGACAGCGCCGCGGACTGACGGAATAGTCCGTTGAAGGGTGTAGATGTTGATCTTTGCAGGCAAATCCACAAAGAGAGTCGAACCTGATAGTATACCAAATTCTTCGGAATAAGGTAATAGTGCGTGTAAGCATACTCCCAAGAAAATCCGCTAAACTTAATCTTTAAGGTACCCGTACCGCAAACGGACACACGTAGTCGGGTTGAATATACTAAGGCGCTTGAGTGATTCACGGTTAAGGAACTAGGCAAATTGACCCTGTAACTTCGGGATAAAGGGTCCCAACGAGAGTTGGGCGCAGAGAATAGGTCCAGGCAACTGTTTAACAAAAACACAGGGCTGTGCCAAATTGAAAGATTACGTATACAGCCTGACACCTGCCCGGTGCTGGAAGGTTAAGAGGAGATGTCATCGCAAGAGAAGCATTGAATTGAAGCCCCAGTAAACGGCGGCCGTAACTATAACGGTCCTAAGGTAGCGAAATTCCTTGTCGGGTAAGTTCCGACCTGCACGAATGGTGTAATGATCTGGACACTGTCTCAACCGTGAGCTCAGTGAAATTGTAGTATCGGTGAAGATGCCGATTACCCGCGATGGGACGAAAAGACCCCGTGAACCTTTACTATAGCTTAACATTGAATTTGGGTAATTGATGTGTAGGATAGGCCGGAGACTTTGAAGCAGGTACGCCAGTATTTGTGGAGTCGCTGTTGAAATACGGCCCTTTGATTATTTGAGTTCTAACTCGTAGTTGCGAGGACACTGTTTGGTGGGTAGTTTGACTGGGGTGGTCGCCTCCAAAAGTGTAACGGAGGCTTCTAAAGGTGCCCTCAGGACGATTGGTAACCGTCCGTAGAGTGTAATGGCATAAGGGCGCTTGACTGGGAGACAGACAAGTCGATCAGGTAGGAAACTAGAGCATAGTGATCCGGTGTTTCCGTATGGAAGGGACATCGCTCAAAGGATAAAAGGTACTCCGGGGATAACAGGCTGATCCCTCCCAAGAGCTCATATCGACGGAGGGGTTTGGCACCTCGATGTCGGCTCGTCACATCCTGGGGCTGGAGAAGGTCCCAAGGGTTGGGCTGTTCGCCCATTAAAGTGGCACGCGAGCTGGGTTCAGAACGTCGTGAGACAGTTCGGTCTCTATCTATCGTGGGCGTATGAAATTTGCGTGGCTCTGACACTAGTACGAGAGGACCGTGTTGGACTGACCGCTGGTTTGCCAGTTGTGCCGCCAGGTGCATTGCTGGGTATCTAAGTCGGGATTGGATAAGTGCTGAAAGCATCTAAGTACGAAGCCAGCCACAAGATTAGATTTCTTAGGGTCGTCAAAGACGATGACGTTGATAGGATGCAGGTGTAAAGGTGGTAACATCAAAGCCGAGCATTACTAATTGCCCGTTCACTTTCTTTCGGACATGTACCGGTTGGGTATATACGTTTAGCTTGCTAGACACTGAAATTTTACTTTTCATCATGTCATAACCTTCTTCAGGTGGTTATATTTTTCCACTTTTCATCATGTCATAACCTTACTTCAGGTGGTTATAGCACGTTTTTAGGGTTCCACCTCTTCCCATTTTTTATTTCCGAACAGAGGAAATGTTTTTTAACATTTAAGCCTCATCAACAAAACATATTGTAGCGTTTTTTATAAAAGGTTAAACTTTAATGTTTAAATGATGTGAACGACGATAAACATATACAATTAATTGGAACTTAAACTCGTAACAGAATCAAACTCTAATAATTATCGTCTGCGGAGAATCATTGAAATCAATGACTCCTTGAAAGACGTTATGCAAAAGTTTCTCGTGTTAAGAGAAAACTCTTTAGTATTGGATCAAAGTAAATCATTTTATTCCGATAAGGATCCACATTACTCCATTACGTGTAGCGACTACTACGTGTTCGCTTTAAGACGCATCCTTATTTAGTCTTTTCTCCATTTTTATTCGTTTTTTTTCGTACTCTGTATGAAACCGTGTGACTTTACCTATTAAAAGTTGCAGGGTCTGTAGCGTAGTGTGTCTAATTGAAAAATTTACTTCCTAAATAACTAAAATTAATTTCTTAACAAAAAAACTTATTATGGAAACTACTAAAAAAACTCAAGTTGTAGGTATAAAGAATGCCGGTATCGTAATCATCTGCTGTTTAGTAATAGCTGTATGTATCTTTCAATTCTTATTAGGTAACCCGTCCAACTTTATGAACAATGACCCTAACAATCACCCGTTGAACATGTTGGGTACTATTTACAAAGGTGGTATCATCGTACCTATTATCCAGACATTGTTGTTAACCGTACTTGCTTTGAGCATCGAGCGTTATTTTGCTCTTCGTTCTGCTTTCGGTAAAGGTTCATTGTCTAAGTTTGTAGCTAACATCAAAGACGCTTTAGCTGCAGGTGACATGAAGAAAGCACAGGAAATCTGTGACAAACAACGTGGTTCTGTTGCTAACGTAGTAACTTCTACTTTGCGTAAGTATGAAGAAATGGAAAAGAACACAGCTCTTCCTAAAGAACAGAAGCTGTTGGCTATCCAGAAAGAACTTGAAGAAGCTACTGCTTTGGAAATGCCTATGATGCAACAAAATCTTCCGATCATCGCTACTATCACTACTTTGGGTACATTGATGGGATTGCTTGGTACTGTAATCGGTATGATCCGTTCATTTGCTGCTTTGTCTGCTGGTGGTGGTGCTGACTCTATGGCTTTGTCACAAGGTATCTCTGAAGCTTTGATTAACACTGCTTTCGGTATCTTGACTGGTGCATTGGCTGTTATTTCTTACAACTATTACACTAACAAAATCGATAAATTGACTTACGGACTCGACGAAGTCGGATTCTCTATCGTGCAAACTTTTGCTGCTACTCACTAATTCTGCGAACCCTTATAAAATCTATTATTAATCATGGGTAGAGCGCAAATTAAAAAAAAAGTACGTTCATAGATATGACCGCTATGAGTGACGTTACTGTATTGCTTCTGACTTTCTTTATGTTGACATCAACATTTGTGAAGAAGGAACCAGTGCAAGTTACCACTCCGGCTTCTGTATCGGAAATCAAGATTCCGGAGACGAATGTACTCCAGATTCTGGTTGATCCGGAAGGAAAAATATTTATGAGCCTCGACAAGCAGCAGGATATGCAGGCTGTCTTGGAGAGCATGGGTGAAGAGTATGGCATTAAGTTTACTCCGGAACAGAGAAGAGATTTATGTTGTCTTCTACTTTTGGAGTGCCTATCAGAAGTATGCAGAAATATCTTGATCTTCCCGGAAGATCAACGGGATAAGATCCTTAAGAATGAAGGTATTCCATGCGATAGTGTTGATAATCAGTTTAAATCGTGGGTACGTAATGCACGTACTGCTAACGCTGATCTACGTATTGCCATCAAGGCAGACGCTACGACTCCATACTCAGTGATAAAGAACGTTATGAACTCACTTCAGGATTTGCGGGAAAATCGGTACAATCTGATTACTTCTCTCAAAGGCAGAATCTGAAAATTAAAAGGAGGAAATACAATGAGTGCTGAAGTACAAGAGAGCAGCGGAAAAAGAGGAAAAGAGCAAGCAAAAAAAATAACTGTCCGGGTGGACTTTACACCGATGGTGGACATGAACATGTTGCTGATTACTTTCTTTATGCTTTGTACCACACTGAGCAAACCTCAGACGATGGAAATAAGCATGCCGAGTAATGACAAAGATATTACTGAAAACCAGAAGAGTATGGTGAAGGCTTCACAGGCAATTACACTATTGCTGGGGCCTGATAATAAACTCTATTATTATGAGGGGAACCTAATTATAAGGACTATACCTCGTTGAAAGAAACTAGCTACGGTGCAAATGGACTGCGTGCCGTACTTCTTCAGAAAAAATGCTGTTGCTGTCAATAAAGTAAGAGAATTGAAACAACAGAAATTGGATCTTAAGATAACGGATGACGAATTTAAAAGCAGGTTTCCGAGATAAAGAGCGGAAAGGATACCCCGACCGTAATTATTAAAGCTACGGATGACGCTTCTTATATGAATCTGATTGACGCGCTGGACGAAATGCAGATATGTAATATTGGTAAATATGTGATAACAGACATTGCGGAAGCTGATGAATTCTTAATCAAGAATTTTGATGCGAAAGGTGGATTGTCACAGAACTTAGCCGATAATTGATGTAACACCCAAAAAAGAAAAGTAAAATGGCAAAATTAGATTTAGCTTCTTCGGAATGGTGTCAACTGATTTTTTGAAGGCAAGAACCAGGCATACGGAGCATATAGAATGCGTGCCAATTCAACAAAACGACACAATGTCGCCATGTTGATTGTGGTAATCATAGCGGCAGTCGGATTTAGCATCCCTACACTGCTTAAGTTGGCAACTCCGGAGCAGAAAGAAGTGATGACAGAGGTGACTACCTTGTCGAAATTGGCAGAACCGGAAATCAAACAGGAAGAGATGAAACGGGTTGAGCCGGTGGCGCCTCCTCCCCTGCACTGAAGAGTTCTATCAAGTTTACTGCTCCTGTCATCAAGAAAGATGAAGAGGTGCATGAAGATAATGAGATCAAGAGCCAGGAGGATTTGAATGCTACTAAAGTATCCATCTCTATTGCCGACGTAAAAGGTAACACGAGGCGAATGGTAAAGATATTGCTGACCTTAAGCAGGTGGTGACACAGGCTGCACCGGAACCGGAAAAGGTTTTCGATATGGTAGAACAGATGCCGACTTTCCCTGGTGGTCAACAGGAATTGATGGCTTACTTGGGTAAGAACATCAAATATCCGACTATTGCACAGGAGAATGGAACACAAGGTCGCGTTATTATACAGTTTGTTGTGGAACGTGATGGTTCTATCACTGATGTGCGTGTGGCTCGGGGTGTAGACCCTTACTTGAATAAGGAAGCTGTGCGTGTGGTAAAAAGCATGGCGAAATGGCTCCCTGGTAAACAGAATGGAAAAAGCGGTACGTGTGAAGTTCACCGTTCCGGTAATGTTTAGATTACAATAAAAGATGATGAAGAGACAATTTAGGCTGATAGGACTCGTAGCGTTGGTGGTGTTGAGTGCTTGTAACTCAAAATCAAAAGGGCCGACGGATACTTATTCTTCCGGTGTGGTATCTATTGCAGCGGATGAGAGTTTCGAACCTATCATACAAGAAGAGATAGAGGTGTTTGAAAACCTTTACCCTTTGGCCGGGATTGTTCCTCGCTACACAACTGAAGTGGAAGCGATTAATTTACTTCTGAAAGACAGTGTCCGGTTGGCTATTACAACCCGGACACTGACTAAGGAAGAAATGAATTCATTCCACAGCCGTAAATTTTTCCCTCGCGAGATAAAATTGGCTACGGATGGTCTGGCATTGATCGTGAATCGTGCTAATCCGGATTCTTTGTTGAGTGTACGTGATTTCCGTCGCATCCTCACCGGTGAGGTGAAAAACTGGAAAGAGGTAAATCCGGATTCCCGCTTGAAAGGGATTCAGGTGGTGTTCGATAATAAGAATTCCAGTACCGTACGTTTTGCAATGGACTCAATCTGTGGTGGGAAACCGTTGGCTGAAGGTAACGTCAGTGCCTTGAAAACCAACCAGCAGGGGATAGACTATGTAGTGAAGAATCCTGATGCCATGGGAGTTATTGGAGTTAACTGGCTGGGGAACCGCAGTGATACGACCAATCTTTCTTTTCGTGAAGAGATCAGAGTGATGGCAGTCAGTGCTGAAGATGTGGCAACTCCTGCGAACAGCTATAAGCCTTATCAGGCCTATCTGTTCTATGGTAATTATCCGCTGGCACGATCCATCTATGCATTACTGAACGATCCTCGCAGTGGGCTGCCCTGGGGATTTGCTTCTTTTATGACATCCGACAAGGGGCAGCGGATTATATTAAAATCCGGACTTGTTCCGGCTACACAGCCGGTGCGTATTGTCCACGTGAAAGACGAATAATAACTAAAATTAGAGACTATCATGAAACGAGTACAAATGTTTTTAGCTGGAGCGTTTATAGCAGTAGGGTCGCTCTGTGCGCAATCAACCGATGCCGAATGGCAGGCGGAAGTTGCCAAATTGAAAGAAACTATTCAGACGAATCCGGCACAGGCTGCTGAAGAAGCCGAGCATCTGATTAAAGGAAAAAATAAAAGAATGTGGAACTTTTTGGTAGCTATTGGAAATACGTATCTGGATGCTGACAAACTTCCCGAAGCGCAAGAATATGCAACTCTTGCCAGAAAAGCGAATGGTAAATCGGCTCTTGCTTCTGTATTGGAAGGAAATATTGCCATGAAGCAGAAAAATGCGGGTCTCGCTTCTCAAAATATGAAGAAGCGATTTATTTCGATCCGAAATGTACGGAAGCTTATCTGAAATATGCAGATGTTTATAAATCAGCCAATGCAAGTCTTGCTATTGAAAAGCTGAACCAATTGAAAGCCTTGGAACCGTCCAACACAGCCGTAGACAAAAAACTAGCCGAGATTTATTATTTAAAAAATGATTTTAGTAAAGCGGCAGAAGCTTATGCGAATTTTGCAATGGGGCCTACTGCTACGGAAGAAGATTTGGTGAAGTATGCGTTTGCTTTATTTTTGAACCATGATTTTGAGAAATCGCTCGAAGTGGCTAATATGGGATTACAAAAGAATGCCCATCATGCTGCGTTCAACCGTCTGGCAATGTATAACTATACTGACCTGAAGCGTTTTGATGAAGCGATAAAGGCAGCGGACATCTTCTTCAATGAATGTGAAAAAGCCGATTATTCTTATTTGGATTATATGTATTATGGGCACTTGCTGGAAAGTCTGACAAAATATGATGATGCAGTAATACAATATGAGAAAGCGGTAAAGATGGATCCGAAAAAGACGGATTTATATAAAAATATCTCTTCTGCTTACGAACAGAAGAATGATTATAAAAAAAAGCAATCAGTGCTTACCAGAAATATTATTCATCCCTTGATAAAGAAAAAAACAGACTCGGACTTACAGTTTCAGGTTGGTAGACTTTATTACGGTGCTGGTACGCAACCTGATTCATTGACAATCACTGTTGAAGAACGCAAGCAGGCGTTGATGTCCGCCGATTCTGTTTTCCATGCAATTGCAGAAGCAGCACCGGATAGCTACTTGGGTAACTTCTGGAGAGCTCGTGCCAATTCAGCACTGGACCCTGAAACCACTCAAGGACTTGCGAAACCTTTCTATGAGGAAGTGGCTGCTTTATTGGAAAGCAAAAATGATCCTCATTACAATTCAGCTTTGGTTGAATGTTACAGTTATCTTGGATATTACTATTTGTTAGCGATCGAGAATCCGGCATTGAAGGCCGAAGCAAAGGCTAATAAAGATAAATCCATAGAATACTGGAATAAAATTCTGGCTATAGACCCCGCTAATGCTACTGCTAAAAGGGCATTGGACGGCATCAAATAGTGAATAATTTTAGTTGTTTGTCGTGACAGGAGGAGTGGAGAGTGATCTTAGCTCCTCCTTTTTTTGCACTTTTTTCTCCTTTTCTATTGGAATATTCAAAAGATTGCCTACATTTGCGGTGTACTATTACACTAATACACTAAGAAACATTGTTCATTAAACAGAAATGCTATGATTACAGTAGAAAATCTTTCATTTACTTATCGTAAATCGAAGCGTGCGGTATTACATGATTTTTCGCTTTCGTTCGAGTCCGACAGGGTATATGGACTGTTGGGAAAGAATGGCGCGGGAAAGTCTACTCTTCTCTATCTGATGTCCGGGTTATTGACTCCTAAAAACGGCAAAGTGGTGTTTCACGATACAGATGTGCGCCGACGGTTACCGGTTACTTTGCAGGATATGTTTTTAGTTCCCGAAGAGTTTGAATTACCTTCAGTCTCTCTGGTTAGCTATGTGGAGTTGAACAGCCCTTTTATCCCCGTTTCAGCAAGGAGGAGATGATTAAATATCTCCATTATTTTGAAATGGATATAGATATTGATCTCGGATCACTTTCTATGGGACAGAAAAAAAAAGTATTCATGAGCTTTGCGCTTGCTACAAACACTTCTCTTTTGTTGATGGACGAGCCGACCAACGGGCTGGATATTCCCGGTAAAAGTCAGTTCCGTAAGTTTATAGCATCGGGCATGTCGGATGATAAGACGATTGTAATTTCTACGCATCAGGTTCGTGACATTGATAAGGTGCTCGATCATGTATTGATTATGGATGACAGCCGTGTGTTGCTGGATGAATCTACAAGTAATATTTGCGACAAACTTTTTCTTTGTGGAGAGTGACAATCGGGAACTGGCGAAAAATGCTCTTTTCGCAATCCCTACTATTCAGGGGAATTACCTGATACTTCCTAATGAAGAACAGGAAGAATCGGAATTAAATCTGGAACTTCTTTTTAATGCTACGTTGGCTGCTCCTGAAGAGATAGCCCGATTGTTTCACACTCAAAAATAAAAGACGATGATAAAAGATACTTTTTTCAGTTTGCCTCGTTTTATGAATCTTTGCCGTAAGGAGATGGTAGAGAGTTGGAGATCGAATGTGCTTCGTATGGTGTTGATGTATGGAGTGATGGCAGTGGTATTGGTTTGGAACGGATATACTCAATATAAGTATCACGATTCGGTTTATTTTATTCGTCATGCAAATACCGATCCTGCATGGGGATTTATATTGATGGCTTTTTGTGGTTTCTATTTGTTTTCGGGTGCTTAAGTGCATCGCTGGTGATGGAGAAGATGAAGAATAAGACTAGTCGGCTATCCACATTAATGACACCGTCCACTCTTTCGAGAAGTTTTTTCCCGTTGGCTGATATCAACTATCGTATTTTTAGTTGTTTTTTTGATTGCTTTTAAATTGGCTGATTATACAAGAGTAATGGTTTATTCGCTTATCTATCCGGAGGTAAAAGAGGTGATACTCCCTGTCAATCTGGGAGATTTAGTCGGTAGCGGGAAACGGTGGTTTTTATTCAATGAAACGTATCAGTTGATATTAGTCCTTTCTATATATTGCTTTGTGCAGTCATTGTTCGTATTAGGTAGTTCTGGTTGGCCGAAGAACTCTTTTCTTAAAACTTTTGTTTCGGTTACAATCATTGTTCTGATTTATGTATTGATGGGAATGTTGACGGGTAATATGCTATTTCATGGAAACAACAATAAAGATTACGGCTATATTTTTTCTTCTTTCACGGAGCAACAAGTTTTCACCTTAGGAACCATAGCCTTTATGTTTTTGCATTGGTTAATTGGGTACTTGCCTTTTTTTCGTTTTAAGGAGTCCGAGATTATTCAACGTATGTAATACTCTAGCCTATGAATTTTAAAGAAAGTAAAAGCCATTTATCTGCAGATCGCTGATAGGATCTGTGATGAGATACTTCTGGGGCAATTTGGGGAAGAGGAACGCATCCCTTCTGTCAGAGAATATGCCGCTATTGTGGAAGTAAATGCCAATACAGTGATGCGCTCATTTGATTATCTTCAGTCACAGAATATTATTTATAATAAACGCGGCATTGGTTATTTTGTCTCTACCGGTGCAAGGGAACTGATTCATTCTTTGCGGAAGAATACTTTTTTGAAAGAAGAACTGGATTACTTCTTCAAGCAGATTAAGACACTGGATATTCCTATCAAAGAGATAACCGATATGTACCGGGAATTTTGTAAAAAGAAAAGTAAAACAAATATTATGAAACGTACAACTTATATATTAATTGGGCTTTTTGTAGCCGGACTTTGTGTGCTGGTAGGCGGAATGTTTGTGATGTATTGTCTGGGAGGCCGCACTTTTCCAATCAAATAAATCTGCAAGGAGAGCAGCTAACCAAAGAAATCCCGGCTTGCCGGGTAATATGGCTTGCTCAAACGGAGATGCATACAGAAGAATGTAGTGTCTGGCTGGCAAATTCTTTTTTTTGCGAGTGCTGCCTTCAAAAGGAGAGAAAAATGAATTTTCCTGTTCGCAGAAAGTAAATGACTATCTGAAAATGACTGTCATGGGGGATACGTTGAAAATTCTTTTGGACTATCCGCTGGATAAACTCCTGCAAGAGTTAAAGGAAGCCAGATATGTAGCGATGATAACGGGAGACATGCAACTGAATCTGACGCAAGAAGTGGAATGTGTTGTAAATGATATTTATATGCAAAAAAGATTGTTCTTAAAAATTTGACAAAGGATTCTTTTCCATTAATACTTCTAATTCTATGCAAGTGGATTCGTGCGATTTTAGAGCTTTGCATGTTGCCAGGAGTGGCAGGAATGTGGAATTTCAGAGTGGTAAGATCAATAATCTGCATTTGAATCTGAATATGATGGATAATTGGTCTGTAAATGTGCAAGAATGTCGGATTGATACGGAATACTTGACAGGTCACAATGGAATGTGAAACTTCAAAAAGGAGAGTGCAAACGTATGTTTTGGATTCCTGAAAAGGATGATGCCAAATTACAGGTAACTTTGACCGAAAAAGCCTGTGTGACGATGATAGAATAAACTGGCATATAGATTAAAAAAAGGAGTAAAGATGTATTTATCATATTTTACTCCTTTTTTATATGGTTATTACAATGCTTTTGTCAGAGTGAAGCAATCGATATCCGGTGCCCAGTTGTAACTATTACCCATGCGAATGGTGTTATATCCTGCTTTTTAGTTCAACGGGAACTGTGATTTTGTTATGGTTATTATCCTCTCTCAGAGAATCTATTTTGGTAATAATGCCGTTGACATCCAGTTCTATCTGGCGTCCTTTACCGTATGAGTAATGGATAGTCATGTTGTAGCGTCCGCCATCTCCGCTATACACTTCCTTCCATTCGGCATAATTTTCCGGTTGTCCACCCAGGAAACCTACTTTCATTTTGCCGGAAGCTTCTTTGTCATTGGCATAAAGAATACCTTTAGGATTTTTACCTAGGTCATTGAAAAGAGGCAAGTAAGCCCATTCTGCTTCGTACAGAGTCGGTTCCAGACGGGTTTCGCCTTCCATACGGAGGAACATGGCACTGTGTGCCGGAAGCGTTTGTTCGAATGTGCCGGAGAAGCTGCCTAAATCGTTATGTTTTACGAGATCACGTACTTTTACGTTTCCTCCAAATTCCAATGAAGAGAACGGGACGGAGAAACTGCATACGGTATCGGAAGGATTGTAGAGAGCCACAGCACGTACGTTTCCACGTTTCTGCTCAATATCTTTCACAAGTACATAACCTTCATTTTCATGTTGCGCTACGTATGCTTGCAAACCCAGCGGGTCTTGGTTGAGGGCAATCAATTCTTTGTTTTTCAGCAGCTCGAGAGAAGATTCCGGTATGTTTTTCTAGGTTACATCCAATAAGCAAAGGAGAGCTCATGATACACCATAAACCGAAATGAGCTTCTTCTTCTGTCGGGGTAAGACCTTGTCCGCCCACTTTGCTGTCGTTACGGAATCCGATAACCATCATGTCCATGTCATTGTAATGTCCGTTGCCGGCATAGGCAGACAGGTAAAGATTCTTGCCGACTACATATCTTAATGAGCCCCAGTGTGCGTTAATATCACCGCTGATACGCCAGGAGGTTGCTGCGTCTTTAGCCCAAGTGCCCGGGAAGGCCCATCGGCAGATATTGATGGAAACATCTTTGTTCACTTTGTCTATACTGTTCCGGATTGAAGTGTAGCGTTCCTTTTCATTAAGTCCCAGCGCATCTCCTCCGCAATAGTCAATTTTGATAAAGTCGAAACCCCAGTCGCCAAAGTATAATTGGGCGTCTTGTGGTTCATGCCCGTAGATACCAGCTCCTATACCTGCAGTGTCATTGTCCCACATGGAACCGCACGTACTATTACCCGCATCGGTATAAAGGCCGGCTTTCATTCCCAGGCTGTGAATATGATCCGCCACCGGTTTCATGCCGTTCGGAAACCGTTTTTCATTTGCAAGCATTATTCCGTTGTCGTCACGTTTTCCGAAATAGCCATCATCAACATTGACATAATGATATCCGACATCTTTCAGGCCTTTTTCCACCATTAGGTCAGCCTGGTGTTTGATAATGTCTTCACTGATGTCTACACGAAACGCATTCCATGAACTCCATCCCATGATAGGAGGATTGACTGCCTTTTCATTTTCCGAAAGAGTGGTTTGAGTCTTTGTACAACTGATGCACATAAAAGAAGCTACTGCTACTGTAAAGAGATAAATCCTGTTTCTCATGATATAATGGGTTGGTGTTTTTTGCATAGCCGTCCCGATTTCGTCCCGGCGACTAAATAAAATTAAAGGGTAACTTACTGTAATCCAGAAAGCTACCCTTTATCTTGTCGGAATGAGGGCGACTCGAACGCCCGACCCCTACGTCCCGAACGTAGTGCGCTACCAACTGCGCTACATTCCGATTGCTTAAGAAGTGGTGCCACCAGGAATCGAACTTTTAAGTTTTTTATATCTAAAGTCCTGATTAACAGCACTAACTTTTATCTCGTTAAAATCAAAACCATTGAATTAGCCATATTCCTAATTTCAATTATTTCAATCTTTATCGCTGTCATTTTTTTGACGGTGCAAAGATATGGAAAAGGTTCGATTCCTCCAAATAGTATGGAAATAAATTTTCCGAAAACATCTGTTTTACTCCGTTCCTAATGATTTTTCCGTTACTCCTTGTCAGCTTGAAGGCTTCCAGCCTGTTTTCATTCAATAGTTTTATAATATCGTTCTCTTTATAGAGAATTCTGCCGCCCAACCGGTAATAAGGGAAAAGTCCGGTTGTCCTGTGTTCTATCAGTGTCCGTCTTGTTATTTTCAACAGTTCCGCCAGTTCGGCTTCGGTAATGTACCTTTCTCCATTTAGAACGGGCCTGTATCTATCCTGTTCACTGTCCAGAAATCTTGTGAGGTATTCTATGTCTTGAAAGAAGCGGATGATTTCCGGGCTTTCTTTTGTCAGCAGGTCTTGTGCCATATCATTACAATTAATAGTTTCCTTTTTGCAATAGTTTCTCCATATACATGTTTATGTCTTTCTTCCGGTAATAGATCTTTCTGTCTATCTTGCTGTACGGTATTTTTCCCGTACTGCGCAGAGACAGTAATTTTCTCGGAGAGATGTCCATCATGATGCATGCTTCCTGATTGTCTATCCATCCATCCAGACTGTCTTCCGGCCTCTTTCCCTTTTGGTCATGGATGTTCCGGATAATTGAACTCAATGCCTGTTTCATTTCTTCGAATGTCCTAGCTTCAATGCTGATAACTTCCATTTTTTTCATTTTTGTTTGGAACAAAGATACGCGTGTATGCTGCCTGCTGATGATTCTTTGTCCGCAGGTGTCAGCAGATGACATCAGGTTTCATGACCGGCAGTGGTGTAAAGTATGTAAACATTTTGTTGTTCAACTTTACAGTGTAAAACTTTACAGATATAAGAACTGTGAATGAAGTAGTGTTTGTATTGATTTGTGAATCAGTGGATTATTCCTCTGAGATTATCATTCCCGTTTTTCTGGCATATTATTTTCATAATACATTGATATACTCTTGTAGTGCGCACAGGAAGGGTATCCAGTTAATCACCTTTAAAAAAAACAGGAGGATACACTATGATGTATATAGATAATGAGGTACTCGAAAAATGATAATGACTATTGTAGAAGGTTTTGACCGTATAGAAAAGAAACTTGACCGTATGAACCGTTTGAAAGACTGTCTGGATGGTGACACCCTGCTTGACAACTGTGATCTGGCACAACTTCTGGGCGTGACACAGAGGACTATTGCCCGTTACCGTGAAAAGGGGCTTATCCGTTACTACCAGACCGACGAAAACGGAAAGAACTTTTATCGTAGTTCGGAGATCCGGGAGTTTCTGCAGCAGAAAGGAAAGAAAAAATCCTGAATATTGTTTTGTGTCCGGCTCTCATGCCGGACATGGGATAACGGCTTCCTGTACAGGGCAAGGGAAGCCGTTTGCCTTATCTGCCCTATACCGGAACTGGATTCACCCTAAGGGTGTCCAGATTGACATAGGCTCCTCTGTACAGGGTTCTTCCTTCCTTGAACATCCTCCAGAGAATGCCACAGCCGACTTGTGCCAGCATGGAGTTGATGTACAGGTCCTGCTTCCCCAATGCTTCCGCCAGCGAGCAGCTCGGTCCCGAATCCTTCTCCTTTATAACTGAATAACTCACTTCTTCGGTTATGACATTCATCCTGGGTACCGGCAGAAATTCCTTTGATACCGGTTGCTTTATCTTATTGCGTACGGTACCGATAAAGACCTGTCCGGTGGTTTGCGCATTGCCGAAGTCCATCCAGTAGTATACCGTTTTTTTCATTGTTTATGGTGCTCTCCCTGTATTTTTTTGAAATCTCCACAAGTCGAGCCGTGACCGTACATTGTCCGTGCAGGTAATGATAATGTTTGCCAGCTCCGGTTTGGCATCCCTGTTTTTCGATGTTCCTGCCGGAGGATAACGGCGGCTTTCCGCCATCCATGCCGTACCGAAAAAACGGTTGATACGTGTTACGGCTGCTATCGCCTTGTTCATGCCCAGTTCCGTTTCACTGAACAGCTGGCGTCCTATGTTGGCCTGCGTGACGGTGTCTGGATCGAACAGGGTGACATGCAGCCCCGGATGTCCTGATGCCTGCAACGCAGTGTCCATGCGTGCCAGGTTGGTGATCACTTGTGATCCCGTTCCTCCCGCGCCGATAATGAACACGGTGACGGGATGATAGGGTTTCAGCAGATAATTGTCTGTATAATGGATTTTTCTCATAAGAGGATGTCTTTAAGTTTTTTTACCGGATGGTTTCAGCTCACTGTAGTCAAACGGGGTTCTCCCGTGCCTTTTCCGTTACGGAAACCAGGTTGCTGCGTGTCGGGTTCCTGCTGCCTCCCAGATGCGAGAACTCGCTAAGCCAGAAACGTTTCTCCCAGTATTCCTGGAAGCCGGAAAAATCGGTGTCCAGCGGTTTTTCCAGTGCCGAGTTCCCCAGACAGACATCCGCTCCGGTTACATTGAAGAACGGTGCCAGGTAAAGCTCCGTCTGTTCCTGGGGAACTGTTCCCTTGAAGGCATGGACGTCCATGCTCTCCTGTTCCACCACATAAATAATCCCGGAACATTGAAGGTTCCGTCAGTGATGTGCAGACAGGATTGAAAGTACATTTTTCTTTTTGTGGCGGATTGTACCATATGTACTTTTCATGACCTTTTCTGGGATCACACAGGAGCATATTGGGAGGGATGCGTCCGTGTGGTGTCCCGTTCATGCCTTCCGTGTAGGATTCCGTCAGGGAGTTCATGAATTCATAGGTTACGGGAATTCCCGCTCCCATCCGTCCTCTTTCATTGATGGGCCGGAGTTCGAGATAATTCTGTGGGCGTGAAAAATCAGCCGTTTCACATTCATAAGCGATCAGTGCCGCTTTGGGATACATGATCTGCTGTATCTGTTTTGTCATTTCATTCATTTTGGACTGTTATTGGAGGTTTTATTTATATAATTCACAATTTTCTCCGGCTTGCTTGAAGCAAAAAGCCGGCTGTTCAGGCTGCACTTGCTTTCCTGCGAATCTTCCGGACCGGTAACGAACACTATCCTTTCTGTGGCAAGCATCATCAATCAGCTCCTTTCTTTTGGGGTTAAAAGTTATTTGCAACAAGGTTGAAGCTGTCGAGCCACTTGGAGAAGCGTTCCGGAAAATCGTTCATGGAGAAGGGGGTGTCCGTATCCGGTGTCAGCAATAACGTCGTGACCGGGTGATTGCATAGGACTCATGATAGTCCGAATTGATGTAGGCCTCCATTTCCTCCGCCATGGCATCGGCTGTCGACCAGGTGAGCATGATCTGTATGTCCAGTCCTACCGGTTCGAAATCCGGTGATTCTTCATAGCTCCAGTCATAAGCGTATTGCATGATACTGGGGCTGCCGTCTGAAATGTATGCCAGGCCTTCCTTGATCAGTTTCAATAATGCCTTCTCGTTGTTTTTTTTCGTATGGTATTTTGTATCTCCCCCTCCAGATCCTTGCAGAATTCTTTTTTTTTTCCCCATTCTTTCGAGCAAACGGTGGAATTTCCCCTTCTCATACATTTTTGCAAGGCGGGCTCTGGACCTAATTTCCCGGGCTGTCGCTTCCCCGTCATAATGCCCGTAGTCTTCCAGGTAAGTCCGTGCCATCTCATACTGGAAGGTCTCCTTTATGCTTTGTATGCTGTGGTGGCGGATGAGCCGGCGGATGAACTCCAGTGCTATCCCTCTGAGCTGTCCCGGTAGTTTCTCCGTGAAGTCCAGCGGTATCCAGAACAGTCTGGGTTCCGGCCACTTATGGAACCGGTACAGACAGAAGTGCAGCCTGCCGTTTCGTACTTCCAGATTGACGTGTTCGGGAAGTATGTTTTCCAGTGCCTTGTACAGGTTGATTATATTTATCCGGGGGGATGCCTTTTTTCTTGCGGAAAGGCAGTCCGGAACCGATAATGCCGGTATAATTTAGGGCTGACCGGTACAGATAATCAAAACTTTCCCTTGTCGTAAGGTTGATTTTTTCCTCCCCGGCATTTTCCATGTAATAATCCGGTGCAATGGGGAGAATTCTCCCCATTAGAAAATCATTACTGTTCCTGCCGGCGGCAGTCTTCTTTTTCTTCCTTCTGCCGGTTCCCCGGCTGATATCGGTACATCCGGCTTCGCTGATGATAAGATGCGCCAGGTTCTCCGTTTGTAATTCTGAAAGCTGTGTGCATGCCTCTTTCTCCTTTCTTTTATGATTTGTTTTCTTTGCCATAGCCTATCCTTTCGTCCCTATGGTGGTTTTGAAGTGGTACACGGCCCGGTCTTCCTCAAATTCCGGCCCGTGCAGGGTTGCCGTGGTCAGTTCCGGGTAATTCATGGAATAGAAGTCCGTAACCTCCGTCAGTGACATTCTGCTGTCCGGGTCTTCCAGTACCAGCGTTGAGTTTCCCTTTCTTCAGTTTGAATACTCTTTTGATTCCTTTGATGTCAAGTGCCATATCTTTTTATATTTAGAGGTTTAATAACATATCAGTTCCGCCTGTACTTCGTCCTTCATGCGGCATTCATGTGGAAAGTCGATGTATTCCGCATAAGGGTCTTCCCTTAGGAGTTCCCTGTCACTCTCGTCATCCTTGTCGAAGGTGAGCGCTTCGTCAGGCTGTGGCTGTGAACGGTATTCCCTTCCCGTAGTTCCCTGAACCGTCTGTATGGCGGGTGCCTGTGGTTGCGGCATCGACGGTGCCTGTTGCCACTGTTGTGGCTGCCATTGCTGCCCTGCGGGTTGTCCGGGATACATTTGGGGATATTCCGTGGGCTGCTGCGGGATACCGTTTACCGGATTCTGGTAGTACCCGCCGTACATCGGTTGCGGCATTCCCGGCTGATAAGCCTGCTGTACGGGTTGCGGCTGTATTATCTGCGGTTGGGGCATCGGTTGTTGTGCCGGCTGCACGGGCGGTGTCTGCTGTCCGGGTGGTTGTACCGTGAATATCTGCATCTGCCCGTCCGGCTGTTTTCCGGCCGTTGCCCCGTTTACGGGCTGCTGTTGTGAAGCCGGCTTTGCCTGCGTATCCTCTTCAGGGAACAGGCTGCATTGTGCTGACTCCTTCTGCACTTCCAGTATTCTTGCCTCTATCTGTTTCTGCCTGTCCGCGTCCGCGAGTACCTTGGCCTGCCTGAAGCAGGTCGTCGCTTCCGAGTACCTTCCTGCCGTGTAGGCTTCTTCCGCACGTTTGAGGAGTTTCTCCATTTTTTCCTGTTTCTCACGTGTCTCTTTTGTCTCCTTGCTGCCCGCACTCCTGGCGGCCTTGCCTTGTGATGCCGCCTGCTGTGCCTGTTTCTCGAAGGTTTCAAGATTGACCAACACTTCCTGCACTCTCTGCAAGGGTGAGGTGACGGCCTGCAGAATTGTCCGTCCAGTTCCATGGGGGTGCCGTTGAGTATGAGCGGCACGATGGCCTGTCCGGTTTCATCCTTGAGTGTTGTGCGCCTGGGCATTACCGCTACGGAGAGTTTTCCGTCCGTTCTCCTGATGTTGATGTTCAGGTCTGTGCCTGCCGACATCATCTGATAAATTGATTGGAAAAACATAATGGTTGTTTTTTATTGTTATACATAGGTTTCCTTGAGATATGCCTTCAGAATTTTGTCTCTGTCCGGTCGCTTCGTGATGTCAAGCAGCGGCTTGAGATAATACCCGATGTTTCTGGGCTCATCGACCGTATTGGGAAATCTTCTCTTTGCAGGCCTGATGCTGCGCGTTGTCGGCCACAGTGCAGGTGCCACCGGAGCTGACGGGGTGAATTTTTCTTGTTTCCATTTCATTTGTAGTTTAAGGGTTTATAATAACATTCCGATGAGAATCAGAATGGCGAGAACTGTTGCCGGAAATGAGATAATCCTTGCCATGAACCGTATGATTCCTCCCGCTATTAGCAGGAACAGGATGGCGTGGAACGGTATTACGCCTTTGAGACATAGCAGGATTACTCCTGCCTTCATCACGAGTGTGACCGTTGACCTGCATATGCCTGCGATGAGTTGTAGTTTCATATTCTTTAATTTTATGAGTGGATAATGGTCCCCGGGAACTTGTTTTCCCGGTTTTATAGGCTCCGTTTTCTTGGATTTCCCTTTTGGATCAAGGCTTGGCAAAAGAAAATACCGGAGCGTAGCGAGGATGATTTTCTTTTAGCCGACCAGCCCGCAGGGCCGCCTTGAGACAAATAAGGGGAATCCGATACCTTTGCCGTTTAAAAACGGCAAAACAGTTTCTTGTATAAATAAAAAAATGCAGACCTGTTCAGCCTGCATTTTCCACTCCGTATATAATGACTTCCTATTTCTGATATTTCCGGAAGATTTCTTCCGTTACCTCGCCTGCCAGCTTCAACGCCCCTTCGAGGAATTCTTCCTGTGTAAGTTTTCCCTGTTCCATCCCTGCCAGTTGCGTTTCCCATCCCGATGTGAGTGCGGGATCCGCTATTTTCATTCCCCGTACCGTTTCATATATGTAAAGTCCCTTTCGGTGGGAATGATATATCCTCCGGAGTATCGTACATATTTACGGTCAATCAGGGTTTGCAGTATGCCGGTACGGGTGGCGACGGTTTCCAGCCCGGCAGTGTCCATGTATTCGATCAGTCCGGCATCGGTATATGCGGACACGGGCAGGTCTTTCTTATGTATCAGGTTACAGCCCGTCACGGTGACCGTTTCTCCGTTCTTTAGTTCCGGAATGGGGATGGGGTGGTACTGCTGTCCGGCAATCTCATCCTCCCTTTCAAAGACCCCGAACCATCCCTTTTCGATGATACGGTAGGTATGGCATCTGAAGTTGCGGGCGGCGCATATGGCATCCACTGTGGTGTATTCCACTTTGCATGCGGGCATGAAGGCTTCCAGCATCCGCCCGATAATCATCAGGTAAAGCTGCATTTCCTCCCTTTCCAGTGCTTCGGGATACATATTGGTGATGATGATGGCATGGTGCTCCGCTACCCGCTCCTCGTCGACAACCCTGTCCGGCAGATCGAAAATATTGATTCCCATTGTCCTGACATACGGCCGGAATTCTTTCCGGTTGAGAATCTTTTCCATGGTGGAAGGCAGCCTGTCGTAAACATCCCTGGAAAGGAAACGGCTGGAAGTACGCGGATAGGAAATCAGTTTCTTCTCGTAAAGCCTCTGTACAATTTCCAATGATTTTCCGGCGGTCATCCCGTAATGCCGGCAGGCATCCTTCTGGAGTTCGGTCAGGTTATAGAGTGCGGAGGCTCTATTTCTTTTACTTGTCTGCTGACGGCGGTAATACTGTGCCTGTCCGGCAGCCTTGCAGTCACCGTAAAATCGTGTTGCCGCTTCACGGTCTGTAAGTTCTTCCGTGCAGCGCATCTTGAACAGGATATTGTCCTTGTATAAGCTGACAAAGACAGGAAAAGTATCTGTCGCGATATGGTTTTCACGCTCGCGGTAGCGGCTGCTGATGGCTGCCAGTACGGGTGTCTGTACCCGTCCGAGGGAATTGTTTCCCGTTCCGGTAGTCTGGCAGATGGCGTAGCTGGCATTCATTCCCAACAGCCAGTCCGCCTTGTTACGGCTGTCTGCGGCGAGGAACATCGGGTCAAACAGGCTGCCTGCTTTGAGATTCGCCATGCCCTCCAGTACGGCTTCATCCGTGAGTGAGGAAATCCATAAGCGGCGGTACGGCTTGTGACAGTCCAGATATTGGTACAGGTATCTGAATACCATTTCCCCTTCACGGGAGGCGTCGGTGGCCGCGATGATCGTATCGCAGGTGGCAAATACTTTCTCAATCACTTTCAGTTGAAGTACCGCATTGATGTCGGGTACCCACCCCGTATCGGTCTTGACATGCTTTACCATTAGTTTGAAGGGAGCGGGATTCAGAGGAAAGTCTTCCCGTTCCGGGCGTTCTATTCCATAATCTTTCGGCATGGCCAGTGACAGCATGTTTCCGAAAGTCCATGTCACCATGTATCCGTTTCCGGTCATATATCCGTTTTCCCTGGTCTGTGCGCCCAGAATTCTTGCTATCTCTTTTCCCACATTGGGCTTGTCCGTCAATATTGCAATCATGATCTTTTCTTTTTTTTTGTTCCCCGTACCGTTATGGTAAAGACGGTACGGGGTAACGGTTTATACATCTTTGTTTTCTCTTGTTCCGGTCAGGGAATTATTCGCCGGTCGCTTCTTCCGCTTCGGGACTAAGGCCGTGAATCTCCATTACCGGCTTTCCGTCCGTTCCTGCCGTGAGCTTGAGGGTGGCGTCCATTGTTATATGGAGTATGGGAGTGCAGATTTTTAATGGCATGGCTTCTGTTGCTTCACCTTGCAGGAGCAGTTCCATGTTCCCGTTGCTTTCCAGTTCTTCTTTGTGTATCCCTGCTGTTTCCAGTTCTTTCCAGTCAAGGTCTTCCGCCTTGAATATCTGATTTGTGTTCTGCTTCATCTCTTTTTCGAATGAATGGTTAATGATTTATTTTTCTTAACTTCCTGTTATACGGCTTGTCTGCTGCCTTTTTCTGTTCATGCTGTTGGTTTTGCATGTCGTCCGTTTGTGCGGAACGCCGGGTTGTATTGCGACGTATGTCCGGGTTCTCCTGAAAGTATTGCAGCTGTCCGGAATTTGCGTTCACTTTCAGATAGGAACTGAATGTCTTGTTGTTCGCGCCTTTCAGGTCCGATACGAGTATGGCTTTTCCGTCCTGCAGGTTGGCCCGCTCCTGTGCGGTGAACACATGCCCGTATACTTCTGCCGGAACAATCGGTGCCTGGCGTTCGCTGAATCCGTCCGGTGTGCGGGAGTATTGGGGCCTGCCAGTATTCATGTCCAGTTTGACGAAGGAGGAGAACTCCTCCCCCTTGCGGTTGATCATGTTTTCCAGGAATACGGGTTGTCCTTTGCGCAGGGCCTCCTTGTCTTCAGGAGTCAGTTGTACGTTGCAGATCTCTTTCGGGATATATATTTCTCCGTTTTCCGGATTGTGTCGTGTGTATTGCGGTCGTCCGGTTACTTTGTCCAAAGTGACAAAAGAGGAGAACAGGGCTCCGTCGGTACGTTTCATGTCTTCCACAAGAATGGTATGCCCTTCGCTGAGCATCTTGATCTGGCTTGGGGAAAGTTGTACGCCTCCCAGGCTCTGCTGGTTGAATCCCTGACTTTCCGGGTAGATAAATTCCAGTCCCCTGCGTTCCGCACTGTATTGCAGCGTCGCGTCGAACGGCTTTCCGTTCTTTGAGGTCATGCCGTCCACATATACCGGCTTCCCTTCCTTGAGCGCATTGATCTCGTCGGCTGTCAGTTTGATACCTTTACCTCGTTTGAATATACACATTCTCCTGCCGTACGGCCACCAGTTCATTGGTATTCTTGTCGATGGAGATGAGACAGGGCGTATAGGTTCCCCCGTTCAGATTCAGTTCCGCTACCCGTCCCATGTTTCCCGTCTCCCGGAGATGCTTCTTGTCCTCTTCTGTAAAAATGTGTCCGAAGTATGGTCTTTCCAGTTCCGGCTCCTTGCGGATACCGTGAATCCCCAGACCGATTTGTCCGTCCGGCATGGCTATGAACGAAAGACGCGCGTCCAGCTTGACTTTAGCACTTGTCAGGGTCAGGGTGAGCGGAACCAGCTTGTTTGTCTTGTATCCTTTCAGCATGGAATCCAACAGTCCCTGCTGTTCGAGTGAGGCTTTCGAGACACCGATCTTTTCCAGTGCCTCCCAGTTCACCATGTTTTCGTTGTAACGGTAGCGTGGAGCCTGCTGCTCCTGCGTCTGCGGTGTTTGTACCGGTTGCTGTGCTTTTTCCTGTGGGGTTTGCTTTTTTTGCCATAGTCTCTTTTTCTTTTTCGTTCTTACTTTGTTCCCTGTTTTCTCTCGGACGGATTTCGTAGCGCTTGAGGAATTCCTTCACTGTATCCGTTTCTTTGCCTTGTGACAGCTCCTTGATTGCCTGCTTGTTCTGCTTGTAATCATGAATAGTCATGCGTATGAGCCGTAAATGTGTCGGTTCCTTGAGTTGGCTCCAGAAGTTCTTGATAAAGTTTTCGAGGATACTGGAGTTCTTTTCGAATTTTAGAAAAGAGTTTTCGTTCCTTTCATCGGCAGGGACTGTTTGCACTTTTCCTTTTTCGTCAATTCCGCTGACGGCTTGAACACCGGTTTGCGGATCATTTTTGTTGTGGATAAACATCAGTTCATTGATTTGTTCCACTGGAAGCGCATTGCTTTTGACTTTGGGCTTCCTTGCTCTTTTAGGTTTCTCTTCCATGTCTTTTTTCTGTGCCATAAATCATCACTTTGGAGTTAATAGATTGTTTTGACACTTCAAATGTAAAAGCTAAAATGGAATAATATATTGATTTACAAAATGGTGTCTTTAGATGTCATTAGGTGTCATCAGATGTCATCAATAAAAACAGGTTCGAAGCGATAGTGTATGAGAAATGGCATGAAAGAAGAGGAATGAATAATAAGGAAATAGAGACTGTCGAAATGAGGTAAAAGAAGTAAATATATAAGTCTAAATGATATCGAGAAAATTTATGCAGAACAGAGGGAGTTGAAGTCCCTGTCTTTATTGAGGACCATTCTTTTCTAGTTCACGTATTTATTATAGAAACTGCATTTTCTTGTAATATAAAAAAGATTTTGATATAAAAAGAGGGGATAGTGGAATGTGATCTATGCGTCACGTCGGTCGTAGTTAGTCCCTATAATCTTTTAATTAAATCAAAAATGTAGTCGGAACGTTTTTTTCTAGGGAATTTTCTCTGACGAAGTCACAAAGAAAAATTCCTAGAAAACATAAGCTGGAACGTGGAGACAAGACGTTTTTGATTTATTTTTATTATAGGGGCTGGCTGTTTGCATATTATGATTTTTAGTTTTTTGTAGATGAGGTTAACAATGTTTCAAATGGCTTTATAATCATATTTTTGAAATGAAGTTAAATTATTGATAGGAATTGTGATGTTCTTGTGGAGTAATTCCAGTCATTTGCTTGAATGAATGGCTAAATAAAAATAATCTTTGAAATCAAGTAGATAGCTACACTCTTTAAAGATATATTATCTTCAAAAAAATGATTGGGAAACTGTATAAAAAGGAATAGATATTTTCCGATTTTTTTATAATTGGAAAATTTGCTACAGTCATGTTTTTATGATAATCTAGATAGATTTATTGGTCTTTGAGTATTTTGTTGAATGAATTGCTAGGAGAGAGTTTACTCGTAGCGGAGTAAAAGTGAAAAATAGTGTATAAATAACTATGATTGTTTGCTTATGTGATAGATTTTATTGATGTGTGGAGAAAATGAAAGATATTAAGGATTCTGATTAAAGAGGAGATTGGGAGACTAAACAAAGTAGGTTACCTAAGAACAACTTAACAAGTATTGATACATTTTCTTGAGAAAAAGAACAATGTATTATTGAGAGGTCATTGGAAATACTAGGTAAGATAGATGGAATGTAGTCGTATGAATAAAAACTATATATGTGGGATGTAACAATGGTGATAGAAATGGAAACATAGAAAGGGAAGGAAATGTTAGGAAACTGTTATTTTTGCAGAATCGGGACAGAACATAGATTGAAAGATGAATTTAACGTAGTAAAATTATGCGAAAGTAATAGGAGGCTTTCAATATTATGCAGAATAAAATATGCTGTTGTGCTTTTTATGTTTGCGTCTTCGTTTCAATATATTGGTTGCACATGATTACGGGAAAACGCTGTTTGGTGTTAAAATAGTAATGAATGCTGTGAATATGGATAAGGAGGTCATTTTTTTAAGAGAGGTCTTGCTGTTATAGTTACTCTTAATTATGTAACCTTTAAATATACTTTGATAGGTAACTGAATTATGCTGGAATGAAGATTGGTTAAAAGCAGTAGAAGAATTCTGTTCATCAATACGATTTTTATCATTTTTTAATGATGAGTTTACTCCCAAGATATATTAAAGACAATAGATATATGATTGTGATTAAGTTAAAACTAGCTGGAAGAATACTGTTATTTTTCCTTTTTATTTCCGGTACATTAAATGCTCAACTTCCGATTATTCAGACGAAGTTTACTGCCGATCCGGCTCCATTAGTGTATAAAGACAAAGTATATCTCTATACTACTCATGATGAAGATGACGCCCCACAGGGCTATGCCGGTTTCCGTATGAAAGAGTGGTTGCTTTATACTAGTTCCGATATGGTAAACTGGACAGAGCATGGTGCTGTAGCGAATCTATATAATTTTAAATGGGCTGATCCGGCTATATCCGGATGGGGTGGATTTGAAAATGGGGCCTGGGCACCTCAATGCATTGAACGGGATGGTAAATTTTATTTATATTGTCCATTGCAAGGAAGAGGTATTGGGGTACTGGTTGCTGACAATCCTTATGGACCATTTGTTGATCCGATAGGAAAACCTCTGATTGGAGCGGAGTATGATAGTATTGACCCGAGTGTACTCATCGATGATGATGAGCAGGCATATTTGTATTGGGGAAATCCTAATCTTTGGTATGTAAGGCTAAATAAGGATATGATTTCTTACAGTGGTGAAATTATAAAAGATACATTGGTTAGGAAGGTGGAAGGATCAGATGATCCTTACCATTTTCAGGAAGGCCCTTGGGCGTATAAGCGAAATGGAAGGTATTATATGGCTTATGCGACAACTTGTTGTCCTGAAGGGATAGGATATGCAATGGGGAACAGTCCAACTGGTCCTTGGGAATTTAAGGGATATATAATGAAGCCGGATGGCAGGTCTTCCGGTAATCATCCCGGAATCATTGATTATAAAGGCAAATCGTATGTTTTTGGGTTTAGCTATCAATTAAATTATGCGATAACCGATCAACATCATGAACGTCGCTCAATTTGTGTGGCTGAGCTGGAATATAATCCGGATGGTACGATAAAAGACTTCCATGGTGGGAAGAAGGAGTGGCTGTAAAGTCGGTCGGGGTACTTGATCCCTATGAGCGAGTTGAAGCTGAAACGATATCATGGAGTGAGGGCGTTAAAACAGATCGGGACAAGAAATTCGGGATATATGTAACTTCTATCCATAATGATGACTACATTCGGTTACAGGCTGTTGATTTTAAAGAAGGGGCTCGAACATTCGAGGTTAGTGCTGCTACGGCAACTTTTGGGGAAAAATAGAAATAAGATTGAATGACCGACAAGGGACTTTATTAGGTGTGTGCAAAATAAGTAATACCGGTGGGTGGGAAACTTGGAAAACCTTTGGAACTGGTGTAAAAAAAAAATAGAGGGTGTTCATGACTTGTTTTTAATCTTTAAGGGGGGAAAGGACAAATTATATAATTTGGATTATTGGAAATTTGGGTAATGATGTATTAGGAAGATGTTATATATAAAAAATGCTATGACTAGAGGAATTGTCTTTGTTCTATTAGGTTTGATATGTTTATCACATTTATCTTGTCAGCTACTCTCTGTTCCTTCCTCTTGTGGGGCAATTCCCAATGAACAACAAATGAAATGGCAAGAAATGGAGTATTATGCTTTTATTCATTTTTCTATTAATACATATACAGATCAAGAATGGGGTGATGGAGGGAATAAGCCTGCGCTATTTAATCCTACAGACTTAGATTGTCGCCAATGGGCACGTATCTGTAAGCAGGCTGGTATGAAAGGTATTATTCTTACTGCCAAGCATCATGATGGCTTTTGTTTATGGCCCTCGGAATATACGGAATATTCAGTGAAAAATTCACCTTGGCGTAATGGTAAAGGTGATTTAGTGAAAGAATTGGCAGAAGCTTGTAAGGAATATGGTCTGAAGTTAGGAATTTATTTGTCGCCATGGGATCGTAATCATCCGGATTATGGACGTCCTGAATATATTACTTATTTTAGAAACCAACTGAAAGAGCTACTGACTAATTATGGTGAGATTTTTGAAGTTTGGTTTGATGGTGCAAACGGAGGCTGGGGGTACTATGGAGGAGCAAGGGAAGATCGCAAAATAGACCGTAAAACTTTCTATGATTGGGATAATACTATACAATTAATACGCCAATTGCAGCCGAATGCGATTATCTGGAATGAATGTGGTCCTGACATTCGTTGGTGTGGAAACGAACATGGTTCGATTGGGGAGACAAACTGGAGTTTGTTTGATGCTCATGAATATGCCCCGGGAACGGCGGATTCGAAAGTGTTGCGTGTAGGAAGAGAGAGTGACCCTGATTGGGTTCCAGGTGAGGTAAATGTGTCTGTCAGGCCAGGTTGGTTCTACCATGCTTATGAAGATGCAAAGGTGAAGACATTGCCGCAATTGCTTGAAATTTATTATAATTCTATTGGAAGGAATGGCACGTGGTTGTTGAATTTTCCAATTGACAGAAGGGGGATGATACATGAAAATGATGAAAAAAGCTGTATTAGATTTGGCTTCAACTATTAAAGAAATATTTGCGAATAATTTGGCTGAAAATGCCAAGATTGAAGCCTCGCATGTCCGTGGAAATAGTAGGCGTTTTCCGCATCACGAGTGGTTGATGGTAAAAAAAGTTCTTACTGGTCTACTGATGACAGTATTCGTACAGCTTCCCTAACGCTTTTTTGGTGAACCTATATCGTTTAATCGTATTCTTTTGCAGGAGTATATCCGATTGGGGCAGCGTGTGAGGGCATTTACTATTGAAGCAAATATTAATGGTGAATGGAAAGAAATGGCCAGAGAAACGACTATTGGATACAAGCGTATTTTACGTTTACCTACAGTGAAAGCTACTCAGATACGTTTTACGGTTACTGATTCGAAAGCATGTCCGGTTATCTCGAATATTGCTGTCTATAATGCGCCACAGATACTTACGGAACCGAAGATAACACGTAATAAAACTGGAGAGATACTTATTTATCCGGCTGATAAAGAATCGCTTGTTTATTATACATTAGATGGTACGGAACCTACATTGAAATCGGCAAAATATGTGGGGCCTGTTTTTATGGAAGGTAAGGGAAGTGTACGAGCTATGTCGGTAGATCCTGTTTCTAGGAAGAAGAGTCAGATGAGTCGTGAGGAATTCGGTATTTCACGTAAAGATTGGAATATACTTGGTATAAATGATCCTAATGTGAATAATATTCTTGATGGTGAACAACATACTGCATGGCATCGTCGGGAGGGGGTGCCGTCAGACTTGATTATTGATTTGGGGCAAGAATATGATTTGACAGGATTTCGGTATCTGCCTGATCAAAGTTATATTTTCCCTTCAGGCATTATTTCTCAGTATGAATTTTCTGTTTCTACAGATAATAAGCATTGGAAATTGGTAAGTAGTGGAGAGTTTTCTAATATAAGAAATAATCCCTTGTGGCAAATTAAGCGGTTTAAGCAAGTAAAAGGACGTTATATTAAGTTTCGTGCTTTAAAAAATACTCATAATAATGATATTGTCGGTTATGCTGAAATAGATATCTTGACATTATAATAGCTATACTTATGAAGGACAACATATTATTAGTAGTGGCTGTATACGTATTATTTGTAATAAACTTGTAGTTATTTTTTTTACAATGATGCCATGAAGATTTTAATAGTAAAACGAGTAACTATTCTGTTTTTCTTGATTCTTATCTACCTGTCTTTTGAGGTAGCTGCATGCCGGGTGAGAGTGAGAGAAAGCTTCGATGAAGGCTGGCAGTTTCATAAAGGTGACATCGTTATAAAAAAGAGCTGTAAAAAGCAGGTAGGCATGGTGGACTGGCCGATGCGGATGTGAGAATGGTGGAAGGTGAAGAGATCATTATTGCCTATACCGATGGAAATAAGGTTGTCGATTACAAAGCGAGTGACTGGACAAGTGTTAATCTACCGCACGATTGGCTGGTAGAAGAACCTTTTGTTAATGACTCTACTTTGGGAAGCCAGTCTAGCTCGAACTGTTATCGGCCCGTAGGTATTGGTTTCTACCATAAAGAGTTTAATATACCTATTGAAGATGAAGGGAAGAGAATTAGTGTTGAATTCGACGGCATTTTCCGTAATAGCACAGTGTGGGGCAACGGACATATCATGGGAAATCATCCAAGAGGCTATCTATTCACACGGAATATAGTGATGGCTCTTTATCAGCCAATCAGCGTTACCCATTGGGGGAGATGGTGGATTATAATATATTTACCGATCCCTCCACTTTGAAACAACTTCACCAAAATGAAACGAATAAGCATTCCGTGTACATACCTGTGATTTTTCTAAATCTGGAGAAAAGTAATTATAAGGTATGACGATAGCGATGTTTTCCGGATGGGACTCCTGAATCCTAAAATGGATGAATTAGGTGTTGTTTCTCCTCATTTAAGGCGACTGACTAAAGCGCCAAAAATGTCTTTTGCCAGTCATAAAAGCAGGCAGTAACAACAATAATTTAGTTTACTGGTTTGGCTGGACCGTTAAAAGTTTGGAGATGCAGGGTGAGCGTTCGGTTACTGGAATGGATGCGGAGCGAGGAGTATATGTAGTCACGCTAGTGGCTTACGAAGGCCCGATGAAGGATTTTATTCAAGCCAATGATGTGGTACTTAAATTGGGAGAAACGGATGTGAATAATTTAGATGACTTACAGAAAGCAGCGAAACGTGTTCTTCCGGGGAAAACACAGGAAATGGTTGTTTTCAGAAATCAGAAAGAAAACAGAATCAATATATTAAGCAAGAAATAACTATAAAAACATAAATGTAAAATGAAGAAAAGTATCTGTTATTTATTACTGATCGTATGTGTTATTATGGGAAACCGTATATCTGCTCAGGAGCTTAAATTGTGGTATGACCGACCTGCTAAAGTGTGGGAAGAAGCTCTTCCTTTGGGTAATTCCAGGCTGGGAGCTATGGTTTATGGTATTCCGCAACGCGAAGAACTTCAATTGAATGAAGAAACCATTTGGGAGGCAGCCCTTACCGCAATGATAATCCTAAAGCTGTGCAAGCATTGCCTGAAGCCCGGAAACTTATTTTGCAGGAAAAACACAGAGGCTGATAAACTCATTAACGAAACCTTCTTTACTCGTGCACATGGAATGCCCTTCCAAACTGCAGGTAGTATCATTCTGAATTTTCCCGGACAATTATCAGAACTTTTACCGCGAACTCGATCTTGGTCGTGCTGTTTCAACTACACGTTATACGGTGGACGGTGTGGAATACGCACGTGAAGCTTATGCTTCTTTTGCTGATGACGTGATTGTTATGCGTATAACGGCAAGCCGGAAAAGAGCAATAAATTTTGTCTTGGAATATAGCAGACCTGTTAATTTTAATGTATCGGTTAAAGGAAGCACGTTGATATTTCACAGTAAGGGAACCGATCATGAAGGTATACCCGGAGAAATAAACTATCAGATACATACCCGGGTAGTGACGAATGACGGTGAGGCAGAAGTTTTAAATAATAGGATTGTCGTAAAAATGCAACCGTAGCTACACTTTATATTTCTATCGGCAGCAATTTTATCGATTATAAAACGTTGGGAGGTGACGAGTACGTAGCCAAAGTGACTCAAAACTCGATTGTGCGATAAAGAACAATTATAAAGCTGCCTTTGAAAAAACATATTGAAATATTCAGCCAGCAATTTAACCGGTTCAAACTTAATTTGGGAAACCGTTCTGACGGTGTGAAGAAAAATACGCTACAACGGATTGCTGATTTTCAAATTGATCAGGATCCTTCTTTGGTTACACTTTGACCCAGTTTGACGTTACTTGTTGATCTGTTCGTCCCAACCTGGTGGTCAACCTGCCAATTTGCAAGGAATCTGGTGTCATCAGATGAATCCTTCATGGGATAGTAAATACACTCTCAATATCAATGCTGAAATGAATTATTGGCCTGCTGAAGTGACTAATCTGAGCGAAACTCATCTTCCTTTCCTGCAAATGGTAAAGGATTTGTCGGAAAACGGACGACGGACTGCTGCTATGATGTATAATGCCGAAGGATGGACTGTTCATCATAATACAGATATCTGGCGGGTAACGGGGGCCGATAGATTCTGCCCGGTCTGGCATGTGGCCCACTGGTGGAGCCTGGGTATGCCAACACCTTTGGGAGCACTACCTTTATACTGGTGATAAGAAATTTCTAGCCGATGTGTACCCGGCTATGAAGGAGCTGCTGATTACTTTTGAGCAGCATGGTTAAGCATCCTAAATATGACTGGATGGTTGTTTGCCCTTCTGTTTCACCTGAACAGGGAGGCGTTGTAGCCGGATGTACCATGGACAATCAACTGATTATCGAACTGCTCACAAAAACGGCTAAAGCCAATGAAATATTGGGTGAAAGTCCCGTTTACCGTCAAAAATTGTACGAGTTATTGGAGAAATTGCCTCCCATGCACATTGGTAAGCATACTCAGTTGCAGGAATGGCTTGAAGATATAGACGATCCGAAGAACAAGCATCGTCACGTTTCACATCTTTACGGATTGTATCCCGGCAATCAAATATCTCCTTACCGTACTCCCGAATTATTTGAGGCGGCACGCAACTCCCTAATCTACAGAGGGGATATGGCAACTGGTTGGTCAATAGGTTGGAAAGTAAATCTTTGGGCACGCTTGCTGGATGGCAATCATGCCTATAAAATCGTAAAAATATGCTTACATTGGCGGGTGGGAGTTCACAAAGCGGTCGTACTTATCCCAACATGTTTACCGCGCACCCACCTTTCCAGATTGACGGAAACTTCGGACTTACCGCTGGCGTTGCTGAAATGCTGCTTCAAAGTCATGACGGGGCTGTTCATCTGTTGCCGGCCCTTCCCGAGGTATGGAATAAGGGAAGCGTATCGGGGATCAAGGCTCGGGGGCTTTGAGGTATCTATGCAATGGGATAAGGGCGAAGTGACGGAGGTAACTGTATTGTTCTAGCTTAGGTGATAACCTGCGGATACGTTCATATGTACCCTTGACAGGCAAAGGCTTGAAAGAAGCCAAAGGAAAAATGCCAATAGGTTTTTCGAAAGAGTAAATATAACTTCTCCTGTGATCTCGACGCAGGCTTCTTTTCAAAGGAAGTGCTTTGAAAAAAGGTGTATGAATATGATATTACTACAAAAGTCGGAGGAAAATATACTTTTAAAAGAGCAGAATAAAGATCATGTATATGGCAAAAAAATAGAAGCAGTATTGATTGGCCTTATGATAGGTATAGTCGGTTTATCTGCAAGCACATGCTCGGATAAGTCAGAGACGAAAGGCATAATTATTCAAACAGAAGCTGGGACACTTCGGTTGATGCCGTTGAACGATCGTTCCATACGGGTCAGGTTTACACGTCCGGATTCAAAAGAGATGGAAGAACTGATTTATGTTGGAAGTAAGATTCCGAAATATAGAATCAAGGAAAGTCAGTCACAGGCAATTCTCTCTCTGATAATATTTCGGCAATATATAATAAGGGGAATAATACATTGATTTTTAAAGACCGTAACGGGAAAATAGTTTTGGAAGAAAAAAGTAGGAGGGCGCCGGATGGAGCAATCGACCATACAGGGAGAACCAACCTATCTTGTCGAGCAACAATTTATTTCTCCAGTTGATGAATATCTCTACGGAACCGGTCAGTTTCAGGATGGCTACCTGAATGTACGCGGGTTAACACGTCGATTGACACAAGTTAACACTCAGATAGCCATCCTTTATCCTCTCCAATAAGGGGTATGGCCTTCTTTGGAGTAATTACGGACTTACTGATTTTAATCCGGCAGATAAGAGCGTAAACTTGTCTCCGTCTAGTTCAGCAGGGGAAACGATAACTGTAGATGCTACTTCTACTACCGGAAATAAGCAGGAAGTGAGAAAGATAAGTGCATTCACAGCTGATATTGACATTACCGAGAGCGGCAATTATTCGATTCTTTTGGATGTGGGGCAAAAGATGGCGCGGAAACATTATGTGTCCATTAATGGCAAAAATGTGGTGAATGTAAATAATATCTGGCTTCCGCCTACCACCTCCTTTATCGTCAAACTGGAAAAGGGAAGACACCGGATAGAAGTGCAGGGTGATCGAAATGATAAACCTTCACTTTATTGGCGTAAAGTAACAAATGAAACCACATTTCGTTCACCTGTTGCACAAGCATTGGATTATACCGTATTTGTAGGAAATGCAGACGAAGTGATTGCGAGTTATAGGCAGTTAACAGGAGATGCGCCCATGATGCCTCTTTGGTCTATGGGATATATTCATTGTCGCGAACGCTATAACACACAAGCTGAACTATTGAAAAACGCAGCGAGTTTCCGCCAACGTAAACTACCGATCGATGTGATTGTTCAGGATTGGCAATACTGGGGAAGTACGGCTGGAATGCCATGCGCTTTGATGAAGAACGATATCCGGATCCAGCGGAAATGGTTCGTAAACTGCACGAAATGAATATGCGTTTGATGGTTTCTGTATGGTCGAAAGTCGATGTTAATTCCGAATTGGGCAAGCAAATCATGTCAAAAGGCTATTATATTCCAGGTAGCGAATGGATTGATTTTTTTCAACCCCGATGCTGCTGCTTTCTACTGGCAGAATTTCAGCAAGGGACTTTTGCAGCCCTATGGCATAGACGCTTGGTGGCAGGATGCAACTGAACCGGAAAACGATGATTTGTATAATCGCAGGATAAATAACGGTAAAGTGCCGGGTGAAGTCTATCGGAATGTCTACCCGATCTATGTCAATAAAACCGTTTATGAGGGTCTTCGGAAAGACGCACCTCATAAACGGGCTATGATTCTGACCCGTAGTGGCTTTTCGGGTATGCAACGGTATGCTGCTGCAACTTGGTTGGGAGATGTAAAACGACTGGGAAACTTTACGTCGTCAGATAGCGGGCGGGCTGAACCAAATGGCTTCAGGACTACCTTGGTGGACTTATGATGCCGGAGGTTTCTTTCGCCCGGGTGACCAATATACGGACAAAGTTTATCAAGAACGCTTTCTTCGCTGGTTACAGGCTTCTACTTTTTTCCGCTGATGCGTGTACATGGTTATATGAGCCAAACAGAACCGTGGCACTATGGAAAAGAAGTAGAAGATATTACCGCAAAATATATCCATTTGCGATACAGTATGTTACCCTATATTTATTCGCACGCTGCTGAGGTGTCTTTTTTCGGGTTCTACATTGATGCGTCCACTTGTAATGGATTTCCGGACGACCGGCAGGCGCTGGAGCAGAAGCATCAGTTTATGTTCGGTAAGTCGTTACTTGTCGCTCCTGTTACCGAACCTTCCGTCAGCCGATGGAGCGTTTATTTGCCGGAAGATGTTGCCGGTTGGGTCGACTTTTGGAGTGGAAAGAAATATAGGGAGGACAGACAGCGGAGGTAGATATAGATTTAGCTAAAATACCTTTATTTGTTAAAGGCGGTTCCATATTCCCATTTAGATTTGGTAAGCAATATGCGTCCGAATGCAAAGATACCCCTTGAGATTCGCATTTATCCTGGTGCTGATGCTACTTTCGTGCTGTATGAAGACGAAGGAGACAATTACAATTACGAACAGGGAAAGTTTAGTATGATTTGAATTCGAATGGAATGAGAATAAAAAAGACGTTGGTTATTGCTAACCGTAAAGGGGGATTCTGAAGGTATGGAAAAGGTTAAAAGATTTAATCTGGTACTTGTTTCACCGGAGGAAGGAATCGGGGCAGGTGCTTCTTTGCAAGTGCGGGAGATCATTTACGAAGGTAAAAACAAACTATAAAAATCTAATATAGCATGCATATAAAAACATTAATTGTCGCAGTTTCCTGCTTTATGCTTTTGTTTATGTGTTGTAAGCAAAGAAGATAATACGAAGAATTTGAACTGAAGGGTAATCCGATGATAGTGGATAAGTTTGCGGCAGACCCTGCTCCGATGGTGTATGACGGTGTGTTGTATCTTTATGTCGGACACGATGAATATTATGAAGGTCAGAATTCAGCTTCGGGTGGAAAAGAGTTTAACATCACAGAGTGGCTCTGTTATTCTACGATGGATATGAAAACCTGGACAGACCATGGTTCTGTACTGAAACCGACTGACTTTAAGTGGGCTGTAGGAGAAGCTTGGGCTTCACAGGTTGTTGAGAAAGATGGAAAATTCTATTATTATACCACTGTACAGGCCGGAGAACCATACAACAGTAAAACGGTTGGGTGGCTGTTGCTGATAATCCGCTAGGTCCTTTTTACTGATGCCCGGGGAACACCGCTGATTACTGATGATATGACTCCCAACGGTCCGCGAGGCTGGTGGAACGATATTGACCCCACTGTTTTCTTTGATGAGGAGGAACACCTGGATGAGTTGGGGCAACTTGGGTACATGCTTTTTATTAAATTAAAACCGAATATGATTGAGTTAGACGGTCCGATACAAATACTAGATTTACCTAATTTTATGGAAGGACCATGGCTTCATAAGCACAATGGACTTTATTATTTGACGTATGCTTCATCAGGTGATGAACGTGAAATGATGCACTGTGCAACGGCTACCGATATGGAAGGAACATGGACTTACCGTGGAGCATTAACCGGAATGGCAGAAAATAGTTTTACTATTCATCCGGGTATTATCGAGTATAAAGGAAATTGGTATCTTTTCTATCACAATGCCAAGCTTACATTGAATGGAATCCCGGCGCTATCGGACGCAGGTCTGTATGTGTGGACTATTTGTATTATAAACCTGATGGGACTATGGCTTACGTTGAACAGACAAAAAGAAGGTATTACCGTTCAGCCCAAGTCTCCCCAAGAAGTAGCACTTATCACTAATCCATTTCGGATGAATCGGTGGAAGTAAACAGAACCGTTATTGAATGAAAGAATATGAAGAGAAATATAGTCTCATTGTTTTTGTTCATTACTATATCGGCAAGTGGGCAAAATATGCCGGACTGGGAAAATCCGGCTGTTATCGGAATCAATAAGGAGGAATATCATGCAACGCTGACATTGCCTTCGGGGAAAAGTAAATGCGAGGAAATTGTTTCGTTGGATGGTATCTGGAAATTTAATTGGTCGCCCCAACCTGATATCCGTCCGTAGATTTCTATAAAAATGACTTCAGTGTCGCAAATTGGGATGATATTGTTGTTCCTGGTAACTGGCAGATGCAGGGGTATGGTATGCCTATCTATTCTAACTGGACCTATCCGTTTAAGAAGGATCAACCCCGTGTGATGAGTGAACCACCGAAAGAATATTTCAGTTACAAAAATCGGAATCCGGTAGGCTCGTATGTGACTACTTTTCAAATTCCCCCAGGAGAAAGAGACAAGCGATATTACCTGCATTTTGCGGGTGTGGAATCGGCTATGTATGTGTGGGTTAACGGAGAAAAGTTGGCTACAGTCAGAATTCTATGTCACCTGCTGAATTTGATGTCACATCGTATGTGAAGCCTGGTGAGAACCGTTTGGCGGTAGAGGTTTATCGGTGGTCGGACGGAAGTTACTTGGAAGATCAGGATATGTGGCGTCTGGTGGCATTTTCCGCTCGGTCGATTTATGGATACGTCCGCAGATACATATAAAGGATTATACCTTGACTGCGGAACTTTCGGATAATTTTGCTTCGGCGAAATTGACATGAAAGTATGGCTTCGCAACCAATCAGCTAAAAAAGTGAAAAACTATGAGATAGAAGTCTTGTTGAAAGGAAGAGACAATAGAGGTAAAAAGTAGAATATAAAATGGCAGCACCTGTGAAATCACTATCACCTCCGGTCTGTAAATATATTCGATCTTTCCTGTGTGCTGGAGAATCCGAAATTGTGGTCGGCAGAAATTCCCCAATCTGTATGACGTCAAGATCGTGCTGCGTAACAAGAAAGGAGTACAAGAGCAATTTAGTAATCATTTGGGGATTCGGAGAATGGAAGTTAGAGGCGAAGTGTTCTATTTCAACGGCAAGCCAATCAAGATGAAAGGAGTCAACCGCCATGAACACCATCCGCGGACAGGACGATTTGTGGATCGGGCAACTTTAGAAACCGATCTTCGGTTGATGAAACAGGCGAATATTAATATGATCCGTACCTCACACTATCCTGACGATCCGCTATTTTACGAACTATGTGACATCTACGGTTTTTATGTGATGGACGAAGCTAATCAGGAGAGCCATGATTATGGACTGCGAAACAAGGAGTTAGGAGATAATCCCGATTGGACGCTGGCACATATAGACAGAGCTGTCTCATTGGTGCAACGGGATAAGAACCACCCGTGTGTCCTTTTCTGGTCATTAGGTAACGAAGGAGGACATGGTATTAATTCGCTGGCTATGGCGGATACCGTTCGTGCCCTGGATTCCACACGAATTGTATTCAGCGATACGGATAGGGAGATCTCGGACATCTATGACGATGGCTATCTTCACCCTGACCGTTTAAGAGAATTGGCTAGGGAAGTAAACGATAAACCCTTTTTTACGTGAGTATGCCCATGCAATGGGCAATTCACTCGGCAATTTTAAAGAATACTGGGATGTGATAGAGACCGACAAAAGCATTTTGGGAGGTGCTATTTGGGAATGGGCTAACCATGGTATTGCGAAAAAAAGATGGCTCACCTTTTGAAATATGAAGCAAATCCTGCCTCTTTACAATTAGAACAGGACGAGTTTTGGGCGTACGGAGGCGATTTCGGTGATTATCCTAATTATGGAGAGTTTTGTATTGATGGATTAATCGGTGCGAACCGTGCCCGCAGCCTCATTATTACGAGGTTCGGAAAGTTTACCAAAACATAGATTTCAAGCTAGAGGGTGCTTCAAATGTAAAGCTCGTCAACAAGCATGCCTTTCTGTCACTGAATGACTTTGAATATTTCTATGAATTTCTGAATGATGGAGAAATCGTCAAATCCGCCCATATTCAGTCAATGCCAATGATGTATTGGAAATACCTTATAATATAGAAGCTGAAGGAGAGATATGCCTCAATGTATATGCGAAATTAAGTAAACCGACCATTTGGGCGAAATCCGGTTTTGTAGTTGCCTACGAGCAATTTATCCTGCAGCCAAAGAGGCAAGAGAGCATCAATATAAAGGCGATACACCGCTTGTGAAAAATATGGCGGAAAGTATTGAGGTTATCGTCGGACATTCTGTTTTTGTGATTGATAAGTTAAATGGTGCCTTGACAAGCTGGAAAGTAAATGGAAAAGAAGTGTTGTATGCTCCTTTAGAACCTTATTTTTGGAAGCCGGCTAACGATAATCAGAAGCGCAATGAGTATAATCAGCGACTGGGTGCATGGAGAGAGGCCGGAAAGCAAAGGACAGTAAAAAGGGTGATAACTAAAATGGAAAACGGATTGGCTGTTGTAAGGGTTGAAATGGAACTTCCTGTAGGAGCTGCATACGTACTGACCTATCTTGTGAATGGAGAAGGAAAAATGCAGGTAGAAGCTGATTATAAGCCTACAAAAATAATATTCCGTTAATACCGAAATTCGGGATGCGTATACAACTACCAGCTGATATGCAACAGGTCGAATGGTATGGCCGTGGTGAGTTTGAGAATTACCCTGACCGTAAAACCGGGGCATTGCTAGGACGTTATGCCCTATCTCTTTCCCGATTTATAACTGATTATCCCGTGCCGCAGGATAACGCTAATCGTTGTGATGTTCGTTGGTTTTCCCTGAAAGATGGAGTTGGAGACAGGGGGATAAAAGTTACAGGACTCCAACCTCTTTGCTTTCGGGCATGGCCTTATACCGAAAAAAGATATTGAGAAAGCCAAGCATCCTCATGAGCTACCGCAAAGGGATTTCATTCAGGTTAATATTGATCTGAGCATTCACGGAGTAGGTGGAAACGATTCGTGGGGGCACGTACGTTAGATAAATATACGATTGACGGTAACCACCCCTATACCTACGGTTTTATCATGGAATATGGCAGATAATGCTTATAATCGAAACCAATAAACAGGGATAATATGAAAAATAATATTTTTAAATTTTTAGTTTTCGGAATGGTATTATTTATGACTCCTGTTACCATTCTTTCACAAATCATAGAGCGTAAACGCCCTGTAGAGTGGAGTAAATTGATTGAAGGCGCTCGTTTTATGGATCGTTTTTTGCCTATGAAGGGCAACATTCTTTCGTCTGATACATGGGGGCAACCTCTGTCATCCCTCGATATGTTGATAATGGGATTGAGGATCGTGTGTGGTCATATTGGGGAGGAAACATTCAAAAGGCAGAAGATGGGCAATACCACCTTTTCGTTTGCGGTTGGCTGGAAAATTCATCAGCAGGACATATGGAGTGGCCTAAGTCATATGTATTTAATACGGTGAGTGACACTCCGACCGGACCATTCAAACTTCATAATATCATTGGAAGGGGGCATAATCCGGAAGTGTTTCGCTTGAAAGATGGAAGGTATGTGTTATATGTTATTGACGGACGGTACGTGACTGATGATGTGAACGGAGTATGGAAATATGGTAAGTTCGATTTTGATTCGCGTGATCGCAAAGTGATTGAGGGATTGTCTAATCTTTCTTTTGCTCAATGGGAAGACGGCTCGTTCGTCATGGTTTGCCGTGGAGGAGGCATTTGGATAAGTCGTGACGGATTGTCAACTTATCATCAGATTACGGACGAAAGTGTCTATCCTAATGTGGATGGGCGCTCTGAGGCTCCGGTAATATGGAGAGATTCTGTCCAATATCATATGATTGTCAACGACTGGTATGGCAGGATTGCTTATTACCTTCGTTCCAAAGATGGTGTAAAATGGGTCATTGATCCCGGAGAGGCTTATATGCCTGGAATTGCAATTCACGAAGACGGTGTAGTGGAAGATTGGTTTAAATTTGAACGAATCAAGATTCTTCAGGATCAATATGGCCGTGCTGTTCAAGCAAATTTTGCCGTCATAGATACTTTAAAGCATCAGGACAAGCCCTATGACAACCATAGTTCGAAAAACATCAGTATTCCATTAAATCCCGGATTGATCTTGACTGTTATGAATACTGAACCGATACACCCCAAAACAAAAAGCATACAGGTGAGAATCAAGGCCGAAGAAGGTTTTAATCCCCATACGGATATAGATATTCGGTCATTACGGTTCGGTGCATCTGAAGAAGTGAATTACGGCAGGGGATGCAGCGTGCTGAAAACAGAAAAAGATGGAAATGACTTGATTGTCATTTTTTGATGCGAAAGGTCATGGAGTTACGGAAGAAGAGTTTGTTTTAAAGTTGATAGGGCGTTCTGTTCAAGGCAAATTACTTTATGGATATGCCCGTCTCCCTCATGTGGACTATAACGCACCTATTCTTTCGGCGCGTGCACCTGTTTTCTTAACCGAAGGACGACTCAATGTAAGATTGAAATACAGAATTTTGGATTGTCAGTATCTGAACAGTCGGTATTGGAGATTGAAACTATTGATGGCAACAAGAGGATAAGAATCGCTTCAGGGAAGATTCCGGTGCTGCGACCTTATGAAAAAGTAGAACTGGTGCTTCCGGTTTCAAAAAAAACGGGGGATTGGAAAGAAGAACAGTTGAAAGTGACTATATTATCAAATAAATAATCAATATATAATGGGAAGATTAAATAATAGCGAAATGAGTTTACGTCTTTTTATGAATAATTTTATTCGTCTGAGAGTATTTGGGATAAGTATATTAGATACAGGAAATAAATATATGCTAATTGAAATTTGTTTGGCACCATATAAATACGAAGTTTCTATGTAAACGCATGATTTTACAGATAACTTTAAAATGGGCTAACCCTTGTCTTCTAGAGTTAGCCCATTTGTTTACTGAAATTTTAATCTCATAAATACTTGGTCTATCACTTTGCAGTTGATTCCTTATATTTAACTTTGGATTTATAGTTTGTAGAATTCTTCCCAACCTTTACGTGGAGGCTCGCCGGTTAATAGTTCATTTGCTAATTTATTGTTAGTAATAATTTTAAGTTCACGATCAAACTTTAATGGAACATTTAATCGTTGAGCTAATACTCCCAGACAGAATACTTGGCTTAATGGTCCGGACACTTCGAAGGGTGAACGTGTCTTTTCTTCTCCTTTGCAGGCACGGATGAAATTTTCAAAGTGATTGGACGGGCTGGCTGGAACCTCCGGATACTTGATATTTTTTCTTTATCACCGATAATAGATAGCGTACTGCCGTGCGATCCGCCTTTGAAAGTAAATTCTTTGCTATAAATAATTTTGCCCGGATTGAGCTTACTTGCCTGCAATTTTGATTCCCTACCAACGGAATGTCAGCATTATACTCGGATACTCCGTAGCCTTCCGGTAACTCCGGTTGGTTATCAATGCCGTCATACCAGGTTATGTCTAATGCGGGCATATTTTTACGCTTCGGAAATCGGAAACAGATAGTTGATGACATAGGAAAAAAGAAAGAATTGTGTCCGGATAGTTTGACCGGATTTACTTCGTAAGGTAGTCCTAACTCCAAGAATTCATGAGCAGTATCAATAATATGAGCGCCCCAGTCGCCTAAAGCTCCCATGCCATATTCATACCAACAGCGCCATTGCCCGTTAATGAAATCGTGATTGTAAGAGCGTTGAGGGCGTGCTCCTTGCCAACAGTCCCAATCAAGGGTGGCAGGAACCGTCTCTGCAGGAGGAAAATCTTTCATGTTCACATCCCATCCATGCCAACGACGTGCAGAATTCATATGCGCGGTGATTGCCGTCACGTCCTTTATGATGCCGGCTTCTTTCCATGCTTTGAACTGGAAATAATTGGCTTCTGAATGCCCTTGATTCCCCATTTGGGTAACCACACTGTATTTTTTTGCAGCCTGCATCATAAGTTCACATTCCATGAATGTACGTGCCAAAGGTTTTTCAACATATACATGTTTGCCAAGGCTCATTGCCAGCATTGTTATTGGGAAATGGGTATGGTCTGGTACCCCAATGCAGACGGCATCAATTTGATTGCTCATTTTATCGAACATTTTCCGGAAATCTTGAAAGCGGGGGGACTTTGGGGAATCTGTTTAAGATACCCAATGTGTGTGCAGCACCTATTTCTGTATCACAAAGAGCCACAATATTTACCATTCCGGTATTATATAGATCGTTAATGATGCTTCCACCCCGGTTTCCAATACCACAGCAAGCTAAATTGATTTTCTCATTGGGGATATCGCTTTCAATGCATTGAGGCTGTCATCTATATTTTTCCGATTAGACAAGAAGGGAGCGCTGCTGCAGCTGAAAGTGTCATTACCTTTTTTATGAAATCTCGTCTGGAAAGTTCTTCTTTTTTCATTTTTTCTTTTGATATTATTATTTAACTATGAAATAAGGAAAAGAAAAGTTTGCCAATATCTTTAAACGTTCCTGCTCAGTTGCTACAAATAATGCTGTAGATAAAGCTTCACCTTCTTTTCCTGTCGAAGTGACAACAGAAACTTCTCGAATTCCTGTGATCCATTGATTGGTAATGGGATGTTTAATATGTCTTTGTTTTGCCCGTTTGTTACCTGAAGTTGTTAAAGTCTCGTTTTTTGAGTATAATGCTTTTATCGATAGTGGTGCTGAAATTTGGAGAACCTAGTTCGATTTTCCATCCTTGTCCTAGAGGCTGATTGCCTATAGCCAATATGGAACTGTTACCTAGATTAATCAGCGCATCGGATATATGGTTTGTTTCCAGTATTTTCCGTATGCAATCCAGTACATATCCTTTTATATATCCACATAAATCGAGACTAATTCCTTTTCGTGTAAAATAAACGGTCTTTTGAATGTCGTCCATAATAAGCTTTCCCATCCTGTTTGTTAATTGGGGAACTGATTGGATAGTGATGTCAAAACATTGGCAGGTTTGAACATGTAGATCGCAGCAATCTGATAATATGGAATAAAGTTCATCACTTACGGAAACCGGCTTTATATGTGCGGTTTGATTGAGATTGAATAGCTCGCTTGTTTCATCGAATCTATTACTAACCTTTTCTATCCTTTGTATTTCCTTTTTTATCAATTGGGTAATAAGGATGCTTTCCTCTTTCGTCTTATTGCATATAATAAGATCAATACGGGTATGCATTGCTTCATACCATGAGTAGAGTACCCCTTTTTCTCCATGAAGTTGCTTGAAAATGTTTTGCATCTATTTGGCCTGTCGGTTAATCCAATTCTTTAATTTTTATATTTTTGAAATGAACCTCGTCACCATGGTCTTGAAGCAGGATATGCCCTTCTTTTCCTTCTCCGAAATTGGGCCAGTCTGCGTATTTGCTACCGGCTACTAAAGCTTTCCACATTTGGTTGTTACGTTCGTATTCTACGACTTTAATTCCGTTCAACCAATGTTCTACGTGATTACCTTTAACAATGATGCGGGCCGTGTTGAACTCATTTTTTTGAATAATTTATTTGAGCCGGCAGGTATGAGATCATATAGTGAACCGACCGTGCGATTTCCTTTTTCTTCCGGCTTTTTGCGTCAGGATGCTTTTCATCATCCAGAATCTGGAACTCGCAACCAATGGCAGAACCTTTTCCTTTATTCAAGTCCGGGTCAACAAAATATTTAATTCCACTATTGGCTCCTTCCGTGATTTTGAAATCGGCTACTAATTCGAAGCTTTTGTAGGTTTTGATTGTAACAATGTCACCTCCGTTGCCTGATTCTTCTCCTTTACTTTTTTCGACTACTAAATCATTGCCGATAATTTTTCCATCCCTTTGTCGGGAAAGTGGAGATTCTGGCACCTCTCCAGCCATTTGTTGTCTTTCCGTCCCACAATAATTTCCAACCTTCATTTTTCTCTTGGTTGGTTAATGTATTGTCTTGAGCTAAAGTTTTAATAGGAGTCATTGCAATTCCTATAAATGTTAAATAAAGAATAACGTTTTTCATGTGCAAATAATGTTTTGAAATGGATTAATATTATATTAATAAAACTATTTCGAGTCTGAAGTTTTATTGCATATCCTTGAATCTTTTTTAAAGTTTCAAGGATATGTTTTGATCCGAATAAAAACAATCGTAGGATTGTCCATATAATATAGAGCGCGAAAGAACCTATTGTCACATAGCCTAAAGACATTATAACTTCTGTCCAGGAAGTATTGAATGTATATATTGAATATATATTAATCAAATTCATAATAATAAAGCAAGCTAAAAGAGTTTTTAGCTCTAACTGTTTTCTTTTGGATGTGATTATGGTATCTTTCATATCTGAGTATTTTTTGTGGTTTAAATAATCAAGTTTGAATTCGTCAGGAAAAGTGATAATTCTCTCTTCTTCTATGGCTTGATATCCTAAAAGAGTTAGAGCACTCGCGTAATATCCTTCTTCTGCGATGTTTTTGTGGCTGTTTTCCTATGATAACAGCTTCAATATATGCGTCGAGTAACAGTGAGGTTCCATCCGTGCGGGGGCGTTCACCTAATATATATTCTCCCTTATTATTTTTCATGGTTTCGGGTTCCCAGCTGGAACCGGCAAAAGGAATAGCATCAAATAATTGATTCTCTATTTGGTTTAATAACTGCAAGAAGCCGGGTGCAGGTGGCGTTTTTTCGAAATAAAATTTTCCTTTTTCAGGCTCTACCGTACCCAGATTTCCCAGAATTTGTTCTTCTAATCCATAAAATTGATTGGAAATGACAGAGTCGAAAGTTAGTTTTACTCCATTATCAAATATATATATACAACTGATATTATCGTCAACGTCACGTCCATCCTTCCAATGCGTGATCGCACCATGTCCCATCACTTTATTGGGGATGGCACGCATAGCCCAGCTACCTATTTGCAATTGATGGCAGCCTAGTTCTGTCATCAACCCGCATGAATATTCTTTATAAAGGCGCCAATTAATGAGGCGCTCTAATTCAGGGAAGGCACATTTCTGCGCCAATCGCCGTTTCTATACCAAAAAGTATGTATTCCTTCTATATTTCCAAAGACACCTGTATGAATCATCTCCATGACTTTGATATAACGGGGATCGAATAAGCGTTGTTGCCCGGTGAAAAAATTTTTCCGGTTGCCTTATGCTTCATGTACATTTGCCAGCAGTCTTTGACATTCATGGCTAACGCTTTTTCACAGAATACGTGTTTACCGGCATCCATCGCTGCAATGACCATTTCTTTGTGCAGAAATAGGGGGTGGTAATGATGACAGCATCAATTTCATTACTATCTAATAGCGCTCTGTAGTCTTTGTAAACTTTAGCTTTAGGTGCAATCTTTAAGGCATTGTCAATAGACTTTTGATAAATATCACAAATTCCGACAATTTCGACTTTAGGATTTTTCTGTATAAATTTTAAAAGGAAACATCCCCGTGATCCGGGACCTATAATTCCTAACCGAACTTTGTAGTTTATTGTGTGGTCAACTTCAGCGAAAGTTGATAACCAGGGACTGGAGGCTAATAGTAATCCTCCTCCCATGATGCCGATGTTTTTAAAAAGGTTCTTCTGTCTAAAAATGCATTTCCCATGATTGAATCATATAATAAAAGAGTGTCGTTATTTCTATTGCAAATATGGATGTATTTTATTATTTATAACTTGTTTTTGATACGTGTCGTTTATGTATTGAAACGTTCATTTTTATTTTGTTGTATAATCTATCAATTATTTTTTTTTCTGTTATATATATAAGCCTTTTAGGAATGATGCGTTTCTGGTAGCATAGTAGTGGATGTTTCAAATATTATAAAATATGTATCATATATGTATCATGAATTGAAATTAAAACTTTTACTTTGCTGCTGCATATCTTAATAGTATATAATATGAAAAATACACTTGTATCAATAATGTTGTTACTGATGTGTCATGTTTCACTTGTGGCACAATCTCCTCAATTGTTTACTTCTTCAGAGGGACTATCTTGTAGCCAGATTGAATCTTTAATGCAAGACAGTAAAGGATATATCTGGATTTCTACATCGTATGGATTGTCTCGTTTTGATGGAGTACAGTTTGATACATTTTATCATGATGATAATGATTCTTTGTCTCTAGCTGGGAATAAAGTAGTATCAGTGATAGAAGATAATCAAGGTAAAATATGGGTGGCCACTACTACTAATCTCCAATGGTATGATTCGGGGAATTTTGATTTTCGTAAAATCAAATTTGAATCTTTGGATGCCGTTCAAGCTTCTTCTTTAAGCATTAGTGGCATTGCTTTCGCTAAAGATGAGGATAAATTGTGGATTAGTACTTCGGGACGTGGAATTTATGCTTTGAATGTCAAAACGATGCAAGAAGAAGGGGCCATACATCAATATTTTAATGAATTACTGCCAACCAAATATTTGAGAGGGATTTATTTTGATTCATCCCAAAAGATGTGGGTGTTTTTAGAAAGGGAGGGATTGTCCTTTTAGATGCACCGTCATTAAAAGTTATAAGGGATATATGGAGTGATGAGATGAAACCATTTTCTTCATCTATAGTAGTAACTTCGTATTGTGAGGATGAATTTTCTGGTAATCTGATCATTGGTACTTTGAATCATGGCATATTGATATATGACAAGCAGTATGGAAAAATACGTAGGGCGAAAGGGAAAAAAGCCTCTCGAACTTTGGCTCAATCTCTGACAGTAGGAAGGAATGTAATAGCGGACTCTTCTTTTTATGCTGGTTGGAAGTGAGGGGGAAGGTGTATTGTTTTTAACCCTTTAGAAGAAGAAATATATAGTCCGACATGGACATTGGGTGAAATTTCACCTTTTGGTCAGTTGAAGAGCAGTAAAATCCATGCATTATTGAACGATAAACAGGGAAATCTATGGCTTGGGCTTTATATGAGAGGACTTTTTATGATTCCTAAGTCTACTTATGGATTCCGTCCTGTTAACTTGTATGCTAATAATGACTCTGCAAATGGTGGTGTTTGTGTGACTTCTATACTACGCTCGCAAAATGGGGAATTATGGGTGGGATCAGATGGGGGAGGATTATACTTGATCTCTGGAAACAATAAAATTTTGAACTTCTCAAAACATAACAGCCAATTGACTAATAATTCAATTATGGCTATGGTTGAAGATAAAAGAGGACCATCTGGATTGCTACTTATTTGGGTGGATTATATACTCTTGCTGCCGGACAAAAGCAGATAGTCCCATATTCGAAGTTACATGATATGAAGTTAAGTTGTTTAGCCTATGATAAATTGCAGGATATTCTTTATGTTGGCTCTTTGGGTAATGGAGTAAAAGCCATTTCTCTTTCAACAAATGAAATAATTTCTATTACGGAAGAAGATACTCCGTTTTGGACGTTTACTTTATATCTGAATGGTGTCGGAGATCTGTGGATGGGAACAGCTTATGGTCTTTATTATTATGACAATGCAATTAAAAAATGCAGGAAATCAATATGCCCAAAAGGGAACTAAAGACTCAAATTAATGCTTGTTGCCAACGAGGGGATACTTTGTGGGTAGGAACTAATAGAGGATTAATCAGGTATGATGTAAAGAATGGGCAGGGAAAACGTTATACAAGAAGTGATGGACTTCCATGTGATGTCATAGAAACATTGCAGAAGACTCCTGCAGGAGATGTTTGGATAGGAACATTGAATGGGCTATCTTGTTTGACTCCTTCTACAGAATTATTTAAGAACTACTATTCTCAAGATGGATTGCAAAGTAATGAATTCCGTTTTGGTGCAACTTTTGTTGATAAAAATGGAGAATTGTATTTTGGAGGAAATAACGGATTCACGGTGTTTAATCCGAGAAGGGTAAATAGTTATGAATTGCCGGTTCTAGAACCTTTCTTTACGCGATTGACAGTTTTGAACGAAACTATTAAATTTAATTCAGAATCATCAATTTTGGATGCTCCTATTGATCAGGCGACTCGTATTATTTTAAATTATAGCGATGTTATATTTTCTTTGGATTTTTCAGTTGTAGAGTTTGCTTCTCCCAATAAAATTGTTTATGCATATAAGATGGAAGGTTATGAAGAGTCATGGCAATATATGCCTTCTGCTTATCGTTCGGCCATTTATCGTAAATTACCTCCGGGAGAATATGTGTTTAAGTTAAAGGCTTATATTGAGGGTAGTGATTTTGATAAGGCTGCAGTCAAATCAATAAAAATAAGAGTCTTACCACCTTGGTATCGCTCTTGGTGGGCGTATATCATTTACACATTTTTATTGGCTTTAGTTACTAAATATTTGCATTCGTATTGGTTGCGTAGACGGAAACGTCAGGCAGAACTGGTAGAACTGCAGAATAAAAGAGGCCAAGTTACGCATGTTTACTAATCTGTCACATGAAATTCGTACTCCCCTAACTTTAGTGATGACGCCTCTTAATAAGTTTAGAGAGAAAGAGCAACGTCCTCAACAGAAAGAAATCTATAATTTGATGTATCGAAATTTGCAACGTATTTTACGTTTAGTAAATCAGATCATGGATATGAGAAAAATAGATAATGGACAATTAAGCTTGAAATTCAATGAAATAGACTTAATTATTTTTCTGCAAGATATAATGAAGTCTTTTTGAAGGGCTAGCTACTCAAAAACATATAAGTTTTGCATTTCACTCTTCTTATAATGATTTAAAGACATGGATTGATGTGGCCAATTTTGATAAGGTTATATTTAACTTATTATCTAATGCTTTTAAGTTTACTCCTGAATATGGCTCTATTGATGTTTGTGTTGAGACTAAAAAGAAAAGAAGAAAGAATAGGATTGCCTTCCATTATCAAAGAATATGTAGAAATTAAGATTTATAATACGGGCCAAACGATCAGCGAGGAAAATTTGGAACGTATTTTTCAGCGTTTTGTCCGTGTTGATGAGCATCATGAGCAGGAAGGGTCGGGAATTGGATTGCATTTGGCTAAAGTAATAACCGAATTGCATCATGGACTTATTAAAGCTTGTAATGTTGACGATAAGGGGTTGCTTTTTATTGTAGATATTCCATTAGGTAATGTTCATTTAAGTAAAAATGAAATGGAAGTTGTTGATACAGTGGAGGATTTATATTCGATACACCGTTCAAAGATAGAAAAGATAGACAATGTCTCTGAATTTATTAATATACAATTGAAAGATAACGAAGAGCGTTCGGTGGTTACTAATAAAAAAAAATGTTGTTATTGTTGATAATAATAATGATTTGCTTCATTATCTTTCGATGGAACTTTCCAGAATTTATAATATAAGAATCTTTAGTAATGGAAAAAGAGGCCTTACAAGATATCTTTGGAAACGTTCCGGACGCAATCATTACTGATTTAATTATGCCACAAATTGGTGGAATAGAGCTTTGTAAGAAGGTTAAATCTAATGTAAAAACCAGTTGTGTGCCAGTCATCGTTCTGACTTCATTGACTGATGAGGAAAGTATGGCTATGTGTATGAATAGTGGGGCCGATAGATTTCTGACAAAGCCTGTTTCACTGGAGGTTTTGAAGGGGAGTATTACACAGGCCATATCAACTCGTGAAATTATAAAGAATAGGCTGCAGATGGACGCAGAGTGTAAATATGAAGAGACAACTTTGGATTCTTATAATGATAAACTTGTTTTGCGTGTAGTGGATGCGATAAAAAAGAATATAGAGAATTCGGAATATACGGTGTATGAGTTGAGCAGAGATATTGGCCTTAGTAGAGTGCATTTGAACAGAAAGCTGAAAGAATGTATGAATATCTCTCCGGTCAATCTGATAAAATCAATTCGTTTGAAACAAGCTGCTTATTTATTAGCAAAGCATGAGGTGAATATATCTGAGGTTGCCTATAAGGTTGGATTTAAGTCGCATTCTTATTTTACAAACTCTTTTCATGAATATTTTAAGATGACACCTAAAAGAATTTATGAGTGCATATTCAGATTCTTCTGATGAAGAATTAGCTCATATAATACAATGAAAGGGTGCTTATTTGTGATGCTAGTGCAACTTTGTGCTGTTTAAATATGATTTTCAGGTTTTGTTATTGCACCATATTCTAATATGGTGGGTATGCCTATTGATCTAATTATAAGTGATTATACTCTTTCTGTTGAAATGAAAATAATAGAAGGGGTTGCAATATTATCATTAAATGTATCAAAATTAATATAGAATAATACTTTTCTTAAATCATATGTATCTAAAAAAGGTATAAAAATACTAGTATACGTAACTTTGCATTGCTATAAGGATATTATAGGATCAATGTGTTGGATTATTTATTAACCTTAAAAAGTGTACATTATGGAACATGTATTTATTTTCAATGATAGCTGAGGGGTAGTTGTTTTTCGTCGGAAAAATAAGAAAAGATAAACCAATCAATTAGTCTTAATTTAATAATGATGAGAAATATAAAAAAGAAAGCTAAGATTACCCATTATTTGTTTTTATTGATATTCTTAATTGAAAAGATAATAACAAATGCACAAAGCATTATTATAGTGCATGAAATGGTATTTGGTCGGCAAGATGAGGTAATACTAGTTTAACAAATCTAATGAAGTACATGAGAAATAACAAATTCAAATTCAGAAAGATTCCATTCTTGCTTATGCTATTGCTGATATTCTCGGCAGTAGTTATGGCTCAAGGCAAGAGAACCATCACAGGTGTGGTTACGGATACGAACGGTGAGCCCATTGTCGGTGCAAATGTAGTGGTACAAAACAATCATTCAATAGGTGCAATTACAGATATCGATGGTAATTTCCGTCTTTCACTTCCTCAAGAAACCAAAGCTCTTGTAGTTTCGTTTATCGGTATGCGCGAAAAGTAATACGGATAACAGACAAGGTAGATAAGATTAAAGTGATACTCGAAGACGATTCACAGGCTTTGGAAGAGGTTGTTGTGGTAGGTTATGGCCAGCAGAAAAGAAGAGTCTGGTAGGGTCTATCACACAAACTAACTCGAAAACCCTGGAGCGTGCCGGTGGTGTGACCAGTCTTGGACAAGCTCTCACAGGTAACCTGCCAGGTGTTATCACCTATACCTCTACCGGTATGCCTGGCGCTGAAGACCCTAAAATTATTATCCGTGCGCAAAGTTCATGGAATAATAGCGATCCTTTGGTGCTTGTAGATGGCGTGGAGCGTCCCATGAACACTGTTGACATTTCGTCTGTTGAGTCTATTTCGGTGTTGAAAGATGCATCAGCTACAGCTGTGTATGGAGTGAAGGGTGCCAATGGGGTAATTCTTATTACTACGAAACGCGGTAAGGAGGGCAAGGCTAATATTCAGATAAAAGCGAATGCTACTATGAAGACGGTGTCAAAATTGCCTGAAAAGTATGATGCTTATGATACTTTTATTATCAAGAATCGTACGCTGGAACGTGAGTTGGGGCTTTCCCTGAATTATGGGGTGACTATAAGCCTATGGGTATTATTGATAAATATCGTCATCCGGCTAATGCTACGGAATGGGATCGATATCCTAATGTAGATTGGGCTGATGTGCTCTTCAAGGATTATGCCATGAGCTACAAGGCAAGTGTGAATGTGTCGGGTGGTACAAAGTGGGTGAAATATTTCGCTGCCGTCGATTTTACTAGTGAGGGCGATATGTTCCGTGAGTTTGAGAATAATCGTGGTTATACTTCGGGCTATGGTTACAATCGTATCAATGCGCGTAGTAACCTTGATTTTTCGCTTACTAAAACCACTACACTTTCTGTAAACCTTTTTGGCTCGAATGGTGTGCGACAGCTTCCTTATGGTGCATCTGATAGTGATAATAGTTATTGGAAGTCAGCCTACCGCACCGCTCCTGATGCCATGCGTCCCATTTACAGTAATGGTGTGCTGGGTTACTATAAACCTTCTTCTTACGATGTGCCTAATTCGGTTGCCACCTTGGCTACTTCAGGTATCGAAAAGAAGACCAACACACAGATTAACACAGACTTCACCCTTAACCAGAGTCTCGATATGATAACCAAAGGATTGAGCGTAAGGGGGAACTGTTTCTTTTGATAACACATTTGTTGAGGAAAAACGCGGTATTGAGGATACTGAAGGACCACAAAATATGTGGGTAGATCCCGTAAGCGGAGTTATTTATTATAAGAATGAGGTGGATGGAGGTACACAACTTGACTTCTCGGATGGTATCGACTGGGTAAATAAAGCTGGTAATGTAGATCCTAAGTCCACTTACCGTAAACTCTACTATCAGTTACAGCTTAACTATGGTCGTCAGTTTGGTAAACATGATGTAGGTGCGATGGCACTTTTTAGCCGTGAAAAATATGCCAAGGGTAATGAATTCTATCATTTCCGTGAAGACTGGGCTTTCCGTGCTACTTATAATTATGCTCAACGTTACTTTGCCGAGGTGAACGGTGCTTATAACGGTTCTGAGAAGTTTGGTCCCAACAATCGTTTTGCTTTTTTCCCTTCATTTTCGTTGGGTTGGATGATTAGTGAAGAGAAGTTTATGAAGGGACTCAAGTTTCTCGATATGTTGAAGCTGCGTGGATCGGGGGACGCATTGGTGATGATAACGTAGGTGGACGTTGGCTTTATCAAGATTCTTGGGGCTATCAGAATAGTAACACATACCTGGGACTTATACCTACTGCTACTCCTTATTCATATTATCGTATCACATCATTAGGTAATGAGAATATCTCTTGGGAGACGGTGGAAAAACGTAATGTCGGTATTGATTATTCGTTCTTCAAAGGCCTGATAGCCGGTTCTGTGGATATCTTTAGTGATAAACGTAAGGATATATTAGTGAGTGGAGGTAGTCGTTCTATTCCCTCTTTCTTTGGTGCTACAGCTCCTACTGCTAATTTAGGAAGTACCAAAAGTCATGGATATGAGTTGGAACTCCGCCTTAACTATATGTTTGCCAATAAGATGCGCTTGTGGGCTAACACCAACTATACACATGCTGTGAATGAGGTAATCTTCCGCGATGATCCAGTGTTGCGTGACGCTCACCGTAAAGCCGCCGGTCATGCTATTGGGCAGACCAACAGCTACATTAACAATGGTATCTACACTACTTGGGACGAGATTTTGGGCAGTACTGAGCGCGAATCCTACAATGGTAATAAATTGCCTGGTGAGTACAACATCATTGACTTTAATGCTGATGGTATTATAAATGATGATGACCAGGCTCCCTATCAGTATAGTGGCGTTCCGCAGAACACTTATAGTGCTACCGTGGGTTTCTGAATGGAAAGGTTTCAGCGCATCAGTACAGTTCTATGGCGTTAGTAATGTGACACGTGAGGTTACTTTTCCCACTTTCCACACTCAAAGCAATGTGGCTTACGTAGAAGACAATGTGTGGAGTAAAGAGAATGGTGGTGCGGTGCCCATGCCCCGTTGGAGCAATCCTATCAAGGAGAATGGCACACGTTACCTTTATGACGGCTCATACGTGCGTTTGAAGAATGCAGAGGTTGCCTATCTCTTTAAAGGAAAGAAGATACAGAAGTGTGGCATAAAGTCGCTTCGCCTCTATTTGAACGGTGATAACCTGCTTCTTTTGGACTGATATGCCCGATGATCGTGAGTCGAACTTTAGCGGTGGTAGTAGCATGGGGGCTTATCCCACCGTACGCCGTTTTAATCTGGGTATAGATATCACTTTATAATCTAAGCGAAAATAAGATATGAATAAATACATACGAAATATTACTTTTTGTATCGGCCTTGTCGCTTTGGGCAATGAGCACTACATCGTGCACTGATTATTTGGATAAGGCACCGGCCAGTGACATTAATCCCACTGATGCTTACACTAATTTCCGTAGTTTTCAGGGGTTCACCGAGGAACTATACAACTGTGTGCCCGTCATCACCGGTAATACCAGCCACAACAGTTGGAACTGGGGGAGAAGACGTATATTGGATTCCAAATGACACTCGTCCGTTTGCTTATCGCATTGACCAAGGTGACTATTGGGCATGGAATTCGTGCGAATATGGCTGGCTGAAAGACGGAGGTAAACCCGAGACTGGTACTCGTGGTGATAAAGGTCGTTTGTGGGGGCTCTCATGGTATGGTATTCGCAAAGCCAACATCGGTATTGCCAACCTCGACAAACTCACCGATGCTACCCAAGAAGAGAAAACCTTATCGAAGGTCAACTCTACTTTTTTCGTGGATGGTTTCATTTTATGCTAATGCAGTTCTGGGGTGGTTTGCCTTACATAGACGAGGTGATAGCATCGGATGCAGAGTTCCGTATGGGACGTTTGAACTATCAGCAAACGGCTGATAAAGCTGCAGCTGATTTCCGACATGCAGCTTCATTGTTACCTGTGGATTGGGATAAGACTACTGCGGGAAAACTGACCTTGGGAAACAACAATCAGCGTATTAATAAAATTATGGCTTTGGGGTATTTAGGTAAGAACTTACTTTATGCTGGTAGTCCTTTGATGAATCAAGAGTCTACCGGAAATGCTACTTATAATAAGGAGTATTGCCGTCAGGCTGCCGAAGCATTTGCCGAAGCGCTGAAGTTATGCGATGAGACAGGGCGTTATGAGCTGGCTTCGTTCGATGAGTACGAAAGTCTTTTCTATACACACAAACAAAACAACAAAATCAACGGCTTGAAAGAGGCCATCTTTCAGGAAAATTTAGTAGGGGTATCAAGCCGTTTCCGTTGGAATCAAATCATGGACTATCGTCCTAAATGTTTGATTACATCGGGTATAAAGGTTTATCCTACAGCCAACTATGTGGATTACTTCGGTATGAAGAACGGTTTGCCGCTTGATGATATTGATTCTGGTTTTGATAAGACTTATCCCTGGAAGGATCGTGATCCGCGTTTCTATAAGGATATTGTGGTAGATGGCACTAAGTGTGCACTCAATACTAAAGGCAATTTAGCAGAAGATGTACAATATGCCAGTCTTTATACCGGTGGCACTTATCGTACCTATAAAGATCCCGAGGGTATTCGCTCCGGTTATATGATGACAAAGTTTTGTCCCCTGTTGATCAATGATTGGGATGGCTATCTGAGTGGTAATATTATGGTATTAAGTTTGATGCGATTGGCCGATGTTTATCTGATGTATGCCGAAGCTGTGGCTATGGCTAATGATGATATCTATGCTAAAGTAGCGGGATATGATCTTACGGCTCTTGAAGCGGTGAATAAAATTCGTCAACGTGCGGGTGTGGATCCCATTGCTGATAAATATCTGGTAAATGTTGATCTATTTATGGGTGAACTGCAACGCGAACGTGCTGTAGAACTTGCGTTTGAGGGACATCGCTTCAATGACCTGCGCCGTTGGATGCTCTTCTTGCAATACCCATATAATGTGAAACTGGCAGTAGAGTTCGATCGCGACATGAGCGTGAGCGATGAAGATCGCTATGCTGATCCTATTAATAATGGTAAAGTCCAAAATTGGCGCTATTCAACATTGATTGAACGGAAGTTGTCGCAAAAACACTACTGGTTGCCTTTTAAGAGAGATGATGTGAACATATATCCCGAGTTCAAGCAAAACCCTGGATGGTAAAATCCATTTAAAAGTTAATAACTGTCATGAAATATATTAATAGAAATAAAAACTACCTCTTGGTAACGGTCGTACTCATTGTACAAACGGTGCTTACCACATTGAGTGCGCAGATAAAAGGCGACTCACTGGTAAATGTGGCCTTTAATAAGGCAGAAAGCAGAGACCTGCAGGGTGGTATTGCGAGTTATAATGTACAGGAATTGTTAGAGAAAAAATTACTTCACCGGTAGTCTTGACGGGCTACAGAGTCAGTTGGCTGGTATGAAGGGGACTTCTATTTGGGGACAAAATGGACTACTGTTGATTGACGGTGTTCCCCCGTAGTCAATATGATGTGCAACCCACCGAAATCGAGAATATCACTGTACTCAAAGGAGCCAATGCTGTGGCACTCTATGGTAGCCGTGCTGCAAAAAGGTGTTATCCTGATTACTACAAAACGTGGTAAAGAGGGAGCATTACGTATCGATGTACGTGCTAATACGGGCCTTCATATCCCCAAGGCTTATCCTACTTATCTCAATGCTGCCGAATACATGACACTCTATAACGAGGCATGTCTCAACGATGGTAAGAAAATACAATATGATGCTTCTACCATTTACAACACTGCAGTCGGGGCTAATCCCTATCGTTATCCTGATATGAGTTTTTATACTGATGAATATCTAAAAAAGGTGTACAACAAAAGCGATGTGACAGCAGAAATACATGGAGGCGATGAGCGTGCGCGCTATGATTCGAACATTGCGTTTACTCACAATAACAGCCTGATGAAGCTGGGAGAGCAAAAGAAAGATAAATCTATTGATTTTCGTGTACGTACCAATGTAGATATGAATCTGACGAAATGGCTCAAGGCATCGACTAGTGCGGCAGTAAAGATTCAAAACGGTTACGATGGTCGTGGTGATTTTTGGGGGCAGGCAGCTACACTTCGCCCTAACTGGTTCTCACCTTATCTGCCCGTGGATATGATTGACCCCAATAACAGTATTTTGCAAGAAATGGTGAACGCTAATCGTCATCTTATCGATGGTAAATATATGCTGGGCGGAACCTCCACTGATCTTACCAATACCTTTGCTGATGCGCAAGTGGCAGGTTATATTAAAGATCGAAATCGTTCATTTCTCTTCGATGTTACAGCCGAAGCTGATTTAGGTATGTTGGTGAAGGGGCTTTCATTTAAGACGGCTTTCAGCATTGATTATACCGACTTTTATTCTGAGGCCTACAAATTGAATTATGCTGTTTATCAGCCTACATGGAGTAACATGAATGGTAAGGATATGATTATCGGTCTTACAAAGTATGGGGTTGATGATCAATCCACCAATGAATTTGTGGGTAGTTCATCTTACACCCAAACCATGATGTTTAATGCTCAGTTCGATTATCACCGAACGTTTGCTAACCACCACAATGTACAAGCGGCTTTCTTAGGATGGGGATTTCAGCAGCAAAATTCAGCAGATGGAGATCATGACGGCAGTGATTATCACCGTTTGAGCAATGTGAATCTTGGTATACAAGCCGCTTACAACTATAAGCACCGTTACTATTTCGATTTTTCGGGTGCTGTGGTTCATTCGGCAAAACTTCCCGAGGGTAATCGTAATGCCTTTTCACCTACTGTTACGCTGGGCTGGCGCTTGAGCGATGAGAAATTCTTTAAGGAGAATATAGAGTTTATGAACAATCTTAAGTTCTCGGCTTCTTATGGTGTACTCAATCAAGATATTGACATCAGTGATTACTATATGTACAAGGGCTACTTTAGAACTGATGCCGGTTGGTATCCTTGGAACGATGGCACTGCTGGAGGTAATGCGGCGGCTTCTGCCCGTGGAGACAATATGGATTTGGGGTTCATTCAGCGAAAAGAGCTTCGTGTAGGTTTGGAGGCTGCGTTGTTCAACAATGCAATTGTGCTTGACGCCAACTATTTCCATCAAGACACTGAAGGCAAATTGTCACAAGGTAAGAACACAATTTACCCCTCATTCTTTGCTAGCAACAACTTCAATCAACTCTCTTACACTAACTATGAGAATGACCGTCGTCAAGGCGTCGATCTTAGTCTGCAACTCAATAAGAAAATCGGGCAGGTGGAAGCACAGCTCGGTTTGCTAGGTACTATTGCCTGGAGCAGAAGCTCTTCGTCGTGACGAAGTATATGAAGACAGTTATCAATATCGCACAGGTCGGGCATTGGATGCTTCATTTGCTTATGTGTGTGAAGGCTTTTTCAAAGACCAAGCTGATATTGACAGCCATGCCCGTCAGACTTTCGGTGATGTGAAGCCTGGAGACTTGAAGTATAAGGATATTAATGGTGATAAACAAATTGATTCGAAGGATCAGATAGATTTGGGGAATACTGGAAATCCTTTCTATTTTGGTTTGAACCTTACTTTACGGTGGAAAGATTTCATTTTCTATCTTGAGGGTACAGGTAACACAGGAGGTATCGGCTACAAGAATAATTCTTATTATTGGGTGAAGGGGAGTAGTAAATATAGCGAAGTTGTGCGTGGCAGGTGGACTCCCGAGACTGCGTCTACAGCTACTTATCCACGCCTCACCACTACCGACAATAGTAATAACTTTCGTAACTCTACCTTCTGGATGTATAAGACTAATCGTTTTGACCTTACTAAGGTTCAGCTCACCTATAACCTGCCCAAATATTTGTTCAATGGTAAGCTGGTAAAAGGATTGAGTGTATATGTTAGCGGTTCTAACTTGCTTACCATTGCCAAAGAACGTAAGCATCTGGAGATGAATATAGGTAGTGCTCCGCAGACCCGTTTTGTGAACCTTGGTTTTAAAACAGCCTTCTAACTATTAATGAATAATATCATGACAATGAAAAAGATAAATATACTTTTGGCATCTGCCGTCCTCTACCTCTGCTGTGGCTGCGAGGACCTTTTCACCCCAGCTCCCGAAAACTATAAGGACGCTGAGCAGATGAACAGCGATGCACAATATGCACAGCGTATACTAATGAATGCTTATCGTATCATCCCTAAATATTATAACGATACCGACTATGCTACTGATGATGCAGTGACTAATTCGAAGAGTAATGGTTACATGAAAATGGCCACCGGTTCATGGACATCGAGTAATAATCCTGTAAATCTCTGGACCGACGGATTTGCTGCCATACAGAATGTGAACCTCTTCCTTGAGAAAGTGGATGAAGTGCATTGGACCGATGATGAAGAGTCGCGTAAACTTTTTGCTTGTCGTCTCAAAGGCGAGGCTTATGGACTGCGTGCACTGCACACCTATTTCTTACTGCGCAATCATGCTGGCTTTAGTAATGATGGTGAACTTCTGGGCATACCTCTTTATGACAGCTATTTGGGCAGTGATGCCAATTTTAATCAGCCTCGTGCTTCTTTCTATGATTGTGTAAAACATATCTATGATGACCTCGACAAGGCAGAGCAGATGCTTCCCATGGAATACAATGATATCAGCAATGAAAGCGAGATACCCGAGCGTTTCCAGCCCTACACTAGCCGCAAGGAGACTTACAATCGTGTGATGGGACACTATGGCCGTCAACTCTTCAATGCACTTATCGCTAAAGGTCTGCGTGCACGTGTAGCCCTATTTGCTGCCAGTCCTGCTTTTGTAGATGCCAGTAACGGAGCCACTTGGGCTGAAGCAGCTGATGCGGCAGCCGAGGTGATTGATTATGCCGGAGGAGTAGGAGGTATTGATGCTAAGGGTTTCTATTGGTTTGGCAACACTGACGAACTTGATAAGTTAGGCGAAGGCTTAAACGCGGCTGAGATTATTTGGCGCGAAGGTTTGAGTACCAACAATACAGAAGAAAGTAATCACTTTCCCCATCGGTTTTGGTAAGGGTTATATGAATCCCAGCCAGAATCTAATTGATGCTTTCCCTATGGCCGAAAGGTGGTTATCCTATTAATGATGATCGGGGGAAGTTTTGTTGAGAGCAAACCTTATGAAGGACGTGATGCCCGTTTTGCACAATACATTATTTATAATGGAAGTAAAGCCGGTGTGACCGATAAACCTGTGATGACAGGTTCGCAGAGTGGCACTGACGATGGTATCAATGTAAAGGAAACCTCGACTCGCACCGGCTACTATATGAAGAAACGTACTCGTCAAGATGCCAGTAACAACCCCTCGGGAGTAGTGAAGAAGATTCACTATAATCCTCGTATGCGCTATACCGAAATCTATTTGGCCTATGCAGAGGCTGCCAATGAGGCTTATGGACCCACTAACACTGGTGGACATTCTTATTCTGCCTATGATGTAATGAAAGCTTTGCGTAGCCGTGCCGGAATCAAGAACGATGCTTATCTTGAAGAGTGTAAGGGGAACCAGGAAAAGATGCAGCAGCTTATTCGCAACGAGCGCCGCCTCGAACTCTGCTTCGAGGGATTCCGCTTTGGGATCTACGTCGTTGGAAAGCACCTCTCAACGAAACCGTTCGTGGTTATGACTCCTCTACCGGAGAGGAATTTGATGTGGAAGAACGTCTCTATAAAGATTATATGTACTATGGTCCCATACCGTATAGCGAAACTTTGAAGTACAGCAATCTTAAACAAAATAAAGGATGGTAAGATTATCAGTAATAGAATTATTTCCAAAATAACAAAAAGCAAATTAATATGAAATTCAATCATTATATATTCGGTATTGTACTCGTAGCTGGTTCATTGGCTGCGTGCGACAATCAAGACATTGAGTTCGATGATTACAAATTCCAGGCGGTGTACTTCGGTAGCCAATACCCTGTGCGCACTTTGCAATTAGGGGATGATGAGTTCATGGATCTTACGCTCGATAATCAGCACAAATTCAAGATTATGGCTACCATGGGCGGCACGTATAATAACAATCGTAATCGTGTCATTGACTTTGTGGTGGATGAAAGTCTTTGCGCCAACCTTTTTTATGCCGATAATGATACTCCTGTGTTACCTATGCCTAAGGAGTATTATCAGTTGGCTTCTGATCAGATTGTACTTCCGGCGGGTTCTGAACTCGACGGTGTAGAGGTGAAGCTTACGGATGCATACTTTGCTGATGAAAAAGCACTTGGACGTAATTATGTTATCCCCTTGCGCATGACCGGTGTGCAGGGAGCCGATTCCATTTTGAGTGGTTTAGCTGGTGTGGATAATCCTGACCTCTGTGTGGCCAGCGATTGGATCAAGGCTCCCCGCAACTATGTTCTCTATTGTGTGCGTTACGTCAATCCTTGGCATGCGGTATATGTGCGGCGTGGTAAAGATAAAATCACTGATGCCACAGGTACTACTACCGAAACTATTCGCCATCAGGAATATGTAGAGAAAAGACGAAGTGGTGAATGTCATCACAGCAGCCTACAAGAAGGTGCGTTTGCCGCTTACTATTAAGAAAGATGATGGTACAGATGTAAACTATGAACTCACACTCACCTTCGATGACAATAATCAGTGTAGTGTAAGTGCCGGAGCCGATAACCTCGAAGTGAGCGGTAGCGGTAAGTTTGTAATGGATGGTGAAGCAGAGCATCGGTGGCTTGGATCGCAATGCTCTCTACCTTGATTATCAAGTGAAGTTTAAGGAACTCAATCGTACCTATATTACTACTGATACGCTTGTGGTGCGCGATCGTGGTGTAAAGCCAGAATACTTTAGTGTGAAGCGGGTGAAATAATCTGTTTGTTGAAAAAAATACTAAAATGTTATGAGAAATTACAATATAAAAGTCTGCTGATAGTGGCATTTCCACTACTTTGGGCAGCTTGTGCTGACCTCGAAGATTATAGCTCTGCTTATGATGTAGAAAGCCTGGTGATGTATCGAAAACTGATTACCTCAATAGCTTTGGTTTACTTACTGATCACATCGATGTTACTGCCAACCCCAACTTTGTGTTAGCGTTGGCTACCGATTACGCTACGCTCTCGGATAATGCTAATTTAAGCAGCATACTTAGTTCCAATTTCAGGGGTGAGCATTAACACTGGTTTTGCCCATGCCGAGTGTATGGATGAGAACAATGCTTTAGACTATACTGTTGCTACGAATATTGTGAACTATGCCATGAATAATGGGACATTAGTGCATGCCGGTTCACTTTGTCAACACACGAAACAGAATTATCAATATCTTAATGCACTAATTGCTGATGTGATTATTCCTGGTAATGAGGAGGAGTGGGAAAGTACTTGTTCATGATTTTGAGGATTTAGAGATCGGTACAAGTTTTAAAATGACTGGTGGCGGTGAAGCCATCGTGGCAAATGATCCTGATGGTCAGAGTGGTAAAGTACTACATATAGGAACTACGTCCACGGGTTCTAAAGCTGCGTATTCTATTCCTGTGTTTAACGTTACTTTACCTGAAGGTGTTACCCTTGGTGATTGCATAGCATTCGTTATGGACTTTAAGACGACTAGTACAAATGGCCTTTTTGGCAACGGTATGCGAATGAGAATTAATGACGGACCAGATATTAAATATGGCAATGCGTCTTCGTTTGGTTGTAGTAGTGGTAAATGGAATCGTGGTGGTGTGGCACTCGATTTTGCTACTGCCAATCTTAGTGAAGAGCAGAAGAAACTCACTACATTTACTATTGCTGCCGGAACACATTCCGGTGAGGGTATGCTGATGTCGATAATATCTATATTACTTGGAAGCAGGTAGAGGAGGGAGAAACCATTATAAAAGCTCCTGCCGAGAAAAAAGAAATTCTTTTAAAGCAGCTTAAAGCCTACATTGCAGGTATGATGGAAGTTGCTGCAACTAAGATTACCCGTTGGGACATCGCCTCTTGCCCTATGAGTGACATTGACGGATGTATGCTCCGTTCAGCCTCTAATGAGGCTAATGCTGCGTCATCCTTCTATTGGCCAGACTATTTAGGTGAAAACTATGTACAAGATATAGTTGCTATAGTTCGTGCGGCTTATGCCGAATATGCTGAAGAAGGTTCTGGTAAACTTCAACTCTTTGTCGATGAGTATGGACTTGAACAGCCCGGAAGTCGCAAATTAGAACATCTGCTTCAGATGATGACTAAGTGGGAAGCCGATGGCATTACTAAGATTGATGGTATTGGCACCCAGATGCACCTTGAATATTCACTTGATGCCAATCAGCAGAAGCGTAATGAAGAGGCAGTGGCTGCTACCCTCACCAAATTGGCTGCTACTGGCAAACTTATCCGTATCAGCGACCTCAATATCACTGTAGTGCAAGCGAATGGTATTGAAGTCAGCGAAAGTAAAGTGAACTTCGAGCAGCAGATTGCTTTATCGCGTTACTACAACTATGTATTGAATAAATACTTTGAACTGATTCCCGCTGTTCAACGTGCGGGTATCACCCTGCACGCTGTGGTAGGTACACTTGGCTTGTGGGATAAAGACTTCAACCGGCAGGTTATCTATGGAGGTGTATACAATGGATTGGCCGGAAAGACAAATTAATTTCAGTAATAATACCAAGAAAAGATCGTATGAAAAAAAAATATATACTTTGTTTGATGATCTCGCTCGTGACATTGCTCTATACTTCGTGCTCTGATGACGAGGTGGTGCGAATGAGCGACAAGAAAGTTGCTTTCATGCAAGAAGAGATTGCAGTGACTCGCGCTGGAGGAGATGTAATAGCCCTCATGGAGTGGAATCAAACCGCTTGGACACTAGAAGCTGCCAGTGAAGGTGACATTGTGAAAAGATTCTCCGTGAGTAATGGAGGTGAAGTCGGTAAGAATGGTTTCGAACAGATAGTGATTACCTGTAATGAAAACACTACGGGCACCGAACGCGAGCAAATCGTTTACCTCACCGCCACCAATGGTCGTGATCGTACTCAGCTTACCTTAATACAAGCAGCCGTAGATAAGAGTTATCAGCATTGTTATTATGTAAGGGCCGATGTTGAGACTGAAGGCGACGGCTCTAAAGAGGCTCCTTTCAAGACCATTAGCATGGCAGCTTCGAAAGTGCAGGCCGGGGATACTGTATTGGTGATGGGGGGCATTTATGTAGAAGAGAATGTTATTCCTGCCAACTCAGGTACCGAGAAGGCTATGATTGTATTCAAACCTGCTTCAAAAGCTGATGAAGTAATTATTAAGCATCCGGGTATAGAATTTACTAAAGATGGTACTCCGGTGTTTAATCTCAATCAGCGTAGCTATATTTGGGTTGAAGGTTTCACTTTCAAAAGTTATTATTATGCTGGATTCACATTTGAAATGAAAGAAGCCAACCATTGTGTGGTATTCGATAATCATTTTGAAGATATTGGGAATGATCAGATTGTGAACAATGGTATCTCATTGATTCGTCTTTATAACGCTTCCGATAATGTCATTTGCAACAACTTTTTCAAAGATATCTATGGTGATGGTGTAAGTATGGGACGTATCTCGAAAAATAACTTGATTTGCGATAACACCTTTGATACCTTCAAAGGTAAAGCACGCGGATGGGCTGGCGAAGGTTCCTCATATACCACCAACATCACTTTAGGTGATGAAATGGAGTATGCTGACAATCTGATTGCTTTCAACACATCTACCAAAGGTAAGCCTTTTGTTTGGTTTGACCGTAATGGTAGTGACAACATTGTTTTTGCGTAATGTGGGACACGACAGCGATGCCTTTGTGTTCAACGAATCACGTTGCGTACGCAATCTTATTCAAGAGAATATCTGTTATAACATTAAGAATGTGGGTTACGAAACTGCTCGTTATGAGACTGGCTATACTGAAGATGCTCGCTGGGTGAACAACGTAGCCTACAAATGTAATTCAGGTTTCTATATATCTAAGGCATGGCGTAATGATTTTCGTAATAATATTTCTGTTCAGTGCAATTCTTATAGCATGGAGTTTACCGATATTGCTCAAGAGTGTGGTCCTCATAAATTTGAGAACAACATGTTTTGGGTGACTAAAAACAATGGTGATAATTGTGTTAAATTGGGTAATGCTAAGCGTACGGCACAGTATTTCTTCGATAGAGTAGGTGAAGCGCATGGCCTTTATGAAGATCCGCTCTTTACCAATCCTGATAATGGTGACTTCACTTTGCAAGAGGGAAGCCCAGCTAAAAGGCAGTGGAACCTTGAATTGCGACCGTGGTGCATTTGCTGTTTATCCGCCCACTACTGTAGGGCGCTGTGAGCAACTCTCTCTGTCCGAAGACATAATGGTAAGTTTCTATACACCCGTATCGCAAGCCAATACTGCCGGACAACACTTTATTACTTTGCAATTGAGCTATGCCGCTCCTCATGCCATGAGTGTGAATTTGAAAGCAGTGGCAGGTGATGCCCGTCCTAATACTGATTACGATCTTGAGCAGACCGTGAATTTTGAGCCTGGTGAGAGAAGTAAGAGTGTAATCGTTAATATCAAGAAGAGTGATGCTCCTTACGACCAACTTCTTTGCCTGCGCCTTACTGATGCCAACGGTGTACAGGTTGGTGCACGCAGCTTACATGCCATCCGTATTGTGCGACCGTGACACGAGATAAGTGAAACTATTTAAATTATATTTTTTGAAATAAACTTCTTAAACTTCTCATCTATATATGATACGCAAATATATCATAGGGGTCGTAGCTTTGTTGGCAACTTTGGTGTTGCCAGCATTGGCTATTGACCATAAAGGGATAACGAGCGACCAGCTCGATAAAAAATAGCTTCACATTGATGCAAAATGGTAAACCAACCCCTATTTTGATGGATGTTACCGATGAGCGTGGTATCAGCATCGCTGTAGAGAACTTAGCTGAGGACTTTCGTCGTGTGGGAGGCACTAGGGCGGAAGTGCTTGCTACTCCCCGTGTCAGTCGTTTTGTCTTGATAGGTAGTCTGCAGAGTCGTTATATTCGCCAACTCATAAAAAAGATCAGAAGCTTGATGTTTCTATATTAAAGGGGAAAAGTGAGCAGTATCTTATTACTACTGTCAATCGGCCTTTCGCTAATGTTGATGAAGTTTTGGTTGTAGTAGGTAGTGATCGTCGGGGTGCCATATATGGTACTTATGAACTTAGTGAGCAAATTGGAGTTTCACCTTGGTATTGGTGGGCCGATGTCCCCGTGGTACGTCAACAAAATCTTGCCATTGAACGTGGTAATTATACAGCTGGTGAACCTGCAGTGAAATATCGTGGTCTTTTTTCTTAATGATGAGGCTCCTTGCCTTACCAACTGGGTAAAGCATGCTTTTGGTACTAATTACGGTGGCCATGAGTTTTATAGTAAGGTATGTGAACTTATTCTTCGTTTGCGTGGTAATTTTCTTTGGCCTGCTATGTGGTGTTGGACCTTTTATGATGATGATCCTTTGAATAGTAAGGTGGCCGATGAGATGGGGGTAGTGGTGAGTACCTCTCATCATGAACCTATGGCTCGTAACCATCAGGAGTGGAGCCGCCATCGTAAAGAGTATGGTGAATGGAACTATGCCACCAATCAGAAGGTGATCGATAAATTCTTTGCCGAAGGTATCCGGCGTATGAAAGGTACTGAAGATGTGGTCACTATTGGTATGCGTGGTGATGGTGACGGTCCCATGAGTGAGGATGCGGACATTAAATTATTAGAACGTATCATCAAAAATCAACGCAGTATTATTGCTGATGAAACAGGACGCCCAGCTAAAGAGACTCCCCAAGTATGGGCACTTTATAAAGAGGTGCAAGATTATTATGATAAAAGGGCTTCGTGTGCCTGATGATGTAATCATGCTTCTTGCTGATGATAATTGGGGTAATGTGCGGCGTTTGCCTAATGCCGAGGAGCGTAAACATCCGGGCGGATGGGGGATGTATTACCATGTAGATTACGTGGGCACGCCTCGTAACTCGAAGTGGCTTAATGTTACCCCTATTCAAAATATGTGGGAACAACTTAGTCTCACTTATGAGTATGGTGTAGATAAACTTTGGGTACTCAATGTGGGTGATCTTAAACCCATGGAATATCCCATTAGTCTCTTTATGGATATGGCTTGGAATCCAATGCATTATACGGCGGAATCACTTCTTAAGCATCCGCATGCTTTCTGTACTCAGCTTTTGGCGAAGTTCAAGCCGATGAGGCTGCTCGTATTCTCAACCTTTACTCTAAATATAACGGCCGGGTAACGGGCGAAATGCTTGATGCTATAACTTACAACCTTGAGACCGGAGAATGGAAGCAAGTGCGTGATGAGTATATTTGTCTTGAAGCAGAAGCCTTGCGACAATACAATACATTAGCATCCGAATATAAAGATGCATACAAGCAGATCATTCTTTTTTCCTGTGCAAGCCATGGCTAATCTTTATGATATGTATTATTCACAAGCGATGAACCATAAACTTTATAAAGTGGGAAATCCAGAATGTAATTATTGGGCTGATCGTGTGGAACAGACATTTAAGCGGGATGCAGATTTGGCTTATGATTACAATAATGTGATGAGTGGTGGCAAATGGAAACATATGATGAGCCAAAAACACATCGGATATAAAACGTGGAACGATAACTTTCCTGCGGATACTTTGCCTGAAATCTATCGTATTATGGAAGATAAGACCGAGCAAGAAGGGGGATATATCTTTTGTGAACGAGATGGGGTAGTGTCTATTGAGGCTGAGCACTTTTTTGTCAAGCAAGAAACAGAGGATGCTAAGTGGACTATTATTCCTTACATGGGGCGTACATTGAGTGGCATCACTCTAATGCCACGTTGTCCAAAACTGATGGTACATCGCTTACCTATAGGATGAAGTTGCCCACTGATGTGAAACAAGTTAAGGTACATGTGATAGTAAAGAGTACCTTAGCATTTTCCCGCCCTGAAGGGGCATCGCTATATGGTAGCAATGGATGGTGGTGAAGCCAAAGAAATTAATTTTAATCATAATCTTAATGAGAAAAAAAGAAAACATCTACAGCGTCTTCTATCCCACTGTAGGGCGGCGAGTGGTAGAAAAGAAAGTAACGTTCAATTTGATGTCTCAAGTTGATGGGATACATACATTAACTGTTAAGCCGCTTGATCCCGGCATTGTATTTGAAAAAATTGTTGTAGATTGTGGTGGCTATCAGCCTTCATATTTGTTTATGAATGAATCACCGTTGAAGAGACAAATCAAATAAAATATTAATAATAAAATGAAAAAACAAATAACATTACTATTTGCTTTTGTTGTTTAGCTTTGCAGCTAATCTCTTAGCTCAAAAAGAGACAAGGCAGCAGCTAAACTTTGATTTCGATTGGACATTTTCGCTTACGGATAGTGAACGGTATATAACAAAACCTTTTGTCAAGGGTGAATGTGTTGAGGTGCAACTTCCTCATGATTGGAATATCCGCCAAGAGTTTGACAAGAAATGGGGCGGCGCTGTTGCTTATTTGCCTGAAGGTATTGGCTGGTATCAGAAAAGTTTTAGTTTGCCTGCCAGTAGTAGAGGTAAGCAGGTGCGCATCGTATTCGATGGTATTTTTATGCAGAGCGATGTTTACATTAACGGTCACCATTTGGGGCATCGTCCTTATGGCTTTTGTAGCATTGTCTATGACCTAACACCTTACCTTAAGCCGCAAGGTGAAGAAAATTTCATGGCTGTGCGTGTCAATACCACAGGAGGTCGCCCACGTTGGTATGCTGGTGCAGGTATTTATCGACATGTTTGGCTTGAAGTAACTAATGGCGTACATGTAGAAACTTATGGAACTTATGTTACCACCCCTAAAGTGAGTGCAGCTGAAGCTGAGGTGTCAGTTGTAACTACCTTAAAGAATAGTACCACTAAGGAACAGACTGTCAGTCTGCTACAACAGGTGAGAGATTCGAAAGGTCAATGTATATCTAAATGTCAAAGTGAAAAGCTAAATCTTGCCGCAGGTGGTAAAACAGATGTGAAACAGGATATAAATATTTTTCAGCCTCAACTTTGGAGCCCTAATAGCCCTGTACTTTATGTCTTAGAAACTATTGTCAAGGTTGGAGGACGTACGGTGGATGTTTACAACACTACTTTTGGTGTTCGTACTGTTAAGTTTGATCCCAACCGTGGCTTTTTATTAAATGGCGAGAGCAAGTAAAATTGCAAGGAATGTGTCTGCATCACGATGCTGGAGCTATGGGGGGTAGCTGTACCTTTTCGCTCTTATGAACGTCGTTTGGAAATTCTAAAGGAATATGGCGTGAATGCTTTACGTATGTCGCATAACCAACCTTCAACAGAATTTCTGGACCTTTGTGATCGTATGGGGTTTTTAGTAATTGATGAGGCCTTTGATAAATGGAAGAGTGGCAATAGTTATTATACTCGCTATTTTGATGAGTGGTGGCAACGTGACTTAGGTAATATGTTGCTGCGTGATCGTAATCACCCTAGTGTTATTCTTTGGAGCATTGGAAATGAATTAATTGAGGCATGGAGCAAAAGTGACGAAGGTGTGGAACGTGCTGCTATGCTGCAAGATTTTGTACATAAGATGGAGCCAACTCGTCAAGTGATGCTTGCCGCACAAAATAATCATCAAGATAAGTTCTCCGGTGTGACTGATGTGATTGGTTATAATTATCTTGAGGCTCGTGCTATAAGTGATCACAAGAAGTACCCTGAACGTTGCTTCCTTATTTCCGAAGAATTACCTTATTACAGTGGTGCTGAAGGTAATTTACGGAGCTATACTCCCTATTAATCCTTGGAGTGTAATTGCAGCTCATGATTTCATTGCCGGTGGCTTTATATGGCCTGGAGTAGATTATTTAGGTGAAGCTGGATGGCCAAGTAAAGGATGGCCTAATGGGCTTTTCGATATATGTATGTTCGAAAAAACCGCGTGCAGCCTATCATCGTGCCATGTGGAATCCTGAACCGATGGTTCGTATTGCGGTGAAGGATCCATTCGCTGATATTGATCATGGACGCGACCTGTGGCAGTGGCCCTCGATAGTGGATCATTGGAATTTTGATGGTAAGTTCAACGGACTTGTAATCGAAGTGCTTACAACCACCAATTGTGAGGAGGTGGAACTTTATCGCAATGATAAACTGATGGGACGTGAGCGTGCTGCAAACTATACCAACAACACTATTGTATGGAACATACCTTATACTCCTGGCACACTTTTAGCTAAGGGCTACAACCAAGGGAAGGAAGTGGCTAAGTGGGAAATTAAGACAGCCGGTGTCCCTGCATCGCTCAAGGCCGAGGCCGACCGTATGGAAATCGCGGCTGACGGACAGGACTTGAGTCATATTTCACTGACGCTTGTAGATAAAAATGGCGTGAAAGTGCAGACCGACAACCGACGCATAAGTGTGAAGGTGAGCGGTGAAGGACGCCTGAAGGCACTTGATACGGGCGATTTGCGTGTGGATTCTTTCTGCCGTGATAATGTACTTACTTATTTTGGCCAGGCTTTGCTCACCGTGCAGTCCACCCGTAAAGCAGGTAACATACGTGCCGACATACAAGTGGAAGGTATTGATAAGCCTTTCTCTGTGATGATTACTACAAAATAAAAGTGAGGAATGGCGAGCGACAGATTACATAATGATCAAACGGGGATGTCTCTGTATATAGAATGCAGAACATCTCCATTTTTTTTATTTATGTTATGCTCTTGAGTAATCTATTTACATACAGCAAGGTCCATTTTCTTCTGTAGATTATCCTCCTTACTACGCTCAAGCGGTTCTTGAATAGTGTTCTCTTCGTTGCTTTCCCGTTTCATATAAACGGGTGGATACACGCCGAAGAATTCACGGAAAGCTTTCGAGAAATAATTGGGGCGGCAAAGCCTACCTGATTTACTTCGGCTATAGAGTGCTTCTTCTCGCTTAAAAAGCTTGGCTGCAGTGGTTCAGATAACATTGTCCTCGTAATGTGAGATATGACGCAGCTTTGCTCGTTTTCAATGAATCACGTTGCAAACGCAATCAGTTTCAGGAGAACTTAGGATATAATATTGATGGTGTAGGTTATGAAACTGCTCAATATGATGATACTGGTGCTACTTCCGTTTTTCATTGGACTTACAATGTTGCATATTATTGTAAGCATATTTTTTATAAAATCATGGCGTAACGAAGCTTGCAATAATATTATATTGGATAAAAGAATATACAGATGATAATGGCTTGTTTATTGAAACTGCTTATAATAATACTACTCATGTGTTTCTGGACGATCTGTGGTATACTGGAGGGTATAAAAAGAGTATGAATTTTGAAGAGGTTTTGGTTACTGTCGGCGAATTCTGCAAAGCATTAGGTGATGAAAATTATCTTTCAATTGACCCCATGTTCACTGACCCTGAGAATGGTGATCTCACTTTAAAAGAAAGTGGTCCCGCTAAAGATGCTGGGACTATGGGCTTAGACTTAGGCATTTCCCTGTGTAGCCTTTCTTAATGGTGGGTTGGAATGAAAATCAAACTCTGTTTGATAATGTGTTGGCAGGGGGATGTTCCAGTATCATCTACCGAGGTAGGTACGCATGCGATAGTAGTTGAACTGAATCGTACTACTCGACAGGAGATGGTTGTAACTGTTAAGTGTGTGGCTGGCAATGCTAAAGAAGACTCTGATATTAATGTGAAGAAGACTATTACATTAGCTCCTGATGAAAAGAAGAAATTGTTTAATGTAACGGTTAAACTTTCTGAAATGATTTTTGACCAACTAGTCGCTTTTAAGATTGTGAGTGTAACGAGTGGTGAAATAGGCCTCGTAACTTACATGTCATTCGCATAGTAAGATAAAACTCGTTTTACATAAGAGGTATGCCTGCAGTTAATATGTTATTGGTATACTTCTTGTTATTAATATTCATATAATGATATAAAATGAATCACTAGTGTCCTATTAAAACTGGGACAAATTAAAAATTAAATAAACTTGGTCCATTTGGTCCAAATCGTTCTTTGTCATTTTGAAATTTAGTTTTGTCAAAGAGGTCTCGAAGAGGCGTTTTATCTGTCAACTAGATGCTCAATATTTGTAGCACTTCGTATGTAGTTCTATCCAGTTTCATATCGTGTTGAATGATTGCCACCAAACAGTAAGTGCATATTGCTGCATATATCTGTATTCGAATAGCGTTCTCTGTAGTACCCCAAAATCTTTTTTGATTTTAAGATGCTGCTTGAGCTATTTGAAAAACAACTCTATCTGCCAGCGATTTTTATAAAGTTCAGCAACTTGAAGTGCAGATATATGCATCGCATTGGTTATGAATATGAACTCCCTTTTTTTGTTCTTCATCCCAATATCTAACCAGTCTAATTGGCTCTGGATAATATTGTTTAGGATAGAATCCAGTCAGAAGTACACTTGCGTCTGAAAACACATTCTTAGGCAGCCTACATTTCCATTTGATGGATTTGTGCTGGCGATTCTTTTTTGCTCTGACAACGAAGTAGGCTTCAATCTGATGAATCTTATACAGCATCTTGAAGTTGTTATAACCGCGGTCAAAGATGTAATAAGAGCCTGGTTCATAAGGGACTTCAATCATCGCTTTAGAATCGTGTATGGATGCTTCTGTGATATGAAAGAATGCAGGGATTTGCGTTTCTGCATCATATAATGTATGCACTTTGACACCCCCTTTCTTCTTGCGGAATTTAGCCCACCAAAAGACTGAAAGACCCAAGTCGACAGTTGTCGAATCGAAGGCATAAACGTTACTGCCAAGTTTGAAAATATGGTTGATACGCTTTTGTCGTGCTTCACTAACCAGGCAGTAAGCGTATTCTTCAAAGATATGATAGTCTCTATCTTGATTTGCTCGTGCCAGCGATGACTTTGATACGTTTTTACCCATTCCTAAATGATAACATCTGGAATGATGGGCTTCAAGCGCAACTGTTAAATCTCGCAGACTTTCACGATTAGAAAGTTGACCAAACATCAAAGCAAGTTGTTGATTCCAGCAAGTGAAGTGGTTCACATATTTGTCGCCATCATACTTGCGTACAATGTAGTTAAACTTATTCCTATCTAAGAATGACACTAGTTGAGTGAAAACGTATTTATCTTTATGTATTTGCAAATCTCCTTTTAGAGAGGCAAAGGTGCAAATCGAAATCCGTTTAATCGAAAAAACTCTGTAACTAACTAAATTTCAAATATTTCAAAGAACTATTTTAGATTTTAATGGGACAGCAATGATAATAACTTATAATTCATAACTCATAATGAAACATTTCTTAATCGGTATTTTATTCTGTCTGCCCGCTCTCCTCTGGGCGCAGCCGCAGCAAATTATCAGCCCGGACGGGCAACTGGTTGTCAACATTGACTTGAACGGTGGAGGAACACCTATATATAATGTATACTACAAAGGGCAGTGTTTCCTCAAAGGATTCTCCCTTGGGCTTGCGTACCAATCTGGGAGACTTCACCCGCAACATCAGCTTTTGGAAAGCTGGGGAAGCGGAGGCAGTAGCAAGGGACTACACACTGCGCAACATCAAGAAATCGGTAGTCGCCTATCGTGCCAACCGTCGCGATTTTGCCTTCTACCAGCAACGGAAGAACCGAGAGGGTAAGGAGGGCAAAGTGCATGTGATGGACATCAACTTCGAGGTGAGTAACAACAACATCGCTTTCTGCTACCGCATATACCCACAGGGCAAAACGGTGGTAGGGGTTGTGGAAGGCGAGGCGACCGCTTTCGCCATACCCGGTGGCACCACGACTTTCCTTTGCCCGCAGGCGAAACCAATGGGCGGCTTTGCCCGCACTTCCCCTAGCTATGAAACGAGCTATACGCTTGACGAACCGATGGGGAAGAACGGATGGGGCGAAGGATACACTTTCCCCTGTCTCTTCAAGCAGGGTAGCAAGGGCTGGATGCTGCTTTCCGAAACTGGTACGGACGGGAACTATGTGGGTTGCCGGTTGATGGGCAACGGACAAGGCATCTACTCCATCGGCTTCCCCAGCAAGGGGAACAGAACGGTACAGGCACGGCAACCGCTGCCATGCGCCTGCCCACTTGCACGCCTTGGCGCACCATCACCGTGGGTGAATCGCTGGCACCGATTGTAGAAACAACCATCCCGTTCGATGTTGTGGAGCCCAAGCCGTTGCCGTCATGGAACGGGTACGACAAATAGCTATATGGACGGGGCACGTGGAGTTGGATTATCGGAATGGACTCCAGCTGTAATTTTGACGAACAGAAACGGTATATCGACTTTGCAGCCGACATGGGGTATGAGTCGGTGCTGATTGATGCCTGGTGGGACAAACGGATTGGCCGCGAAAAAATGGCTGAACTTGCCGCCTACGGCAAGAAGCAGGGCGTAGGCATTTATCTGTGGTACAACTCCAACGGTGTATGGAACGATGCTCCCCAGTCGCCCTTCATGCATACTGGTGAAGGAAGCCGCCTTGCCGAGATGGCATGGATGAAGCGTATCGGCATCCGCGGTATCAAGGTGGACTTTTTCGGCGGCGACAAGCAGGACATGATGAGGCTTTATGAAGGCATCCTCACCGATGCCGCTTCTATGGGATTGCTGGTCATCTTCCATGGATGTACGCTTCCCAGAGGCTGGGAGCGTATGTACCCCAGTTATGTGGCGAGCGAGGCGGTGCTGGCGAGCGAGAACCTCCACTTCGGGCAGGGTGCCTGTGATGCGGAGGCTTTCAACGCTTGCATCCATCCCTTTGTGCGCAACACGGTGGGCAGCATGGACTTTGGCGGCAGTACGCTCAACAAGCGATGGAGTGCTGGTAACGACCGCGGTAACTACCGCCGTACGAGTGATGTCTTTGCTCTTGCCACGGCGGTACTCTTCCAGAGTGCCGTGCAGCACTTTGCCTTGGCACCCAATAACCTGACGGATGCGCCTGCTTGGGCAATCGACTTCATGAAGCAAGTGCCTACCACTTGGGATGACGTAAAGTTCATCGATGGTTATCCCGGCAAGTACGTCATCCTGGCACGCCGCCATGCAGACCAATGGTTTGTGGTAGGAATCAATGCCCAAAAGGAAACTTTGAAGCTGAATCTCCGGTTGCCTATGTTTGAAGCTGGCAGCAAGGTGCGGCTCTATAGCGATGACACCTTACTAAACGGTTCGCTGAAAGAACTTAAAGTCAACAAAAAGCAAGAGATGAAGATTGAAATCCCTTTGCAATGGCGGGCTGGTGATTAGCAGTTTGAATAATTGATAACTTATAACTCCTTATGAAACATACAATGAAAGCTGCCTTGTTGATGGGCATCTGCCGCTTGCGGAAACCCAACCCAGACTTCGGACAACTATGCTTATCAAGCAAAGGCGGAAATTAATATGCCGATTATCCAGACCAGCTATACCGCCGACCCGGCCCCGGTGGTAGTCAACGATACTGTTTATCTTTTCACTTCACACGATAAGGACAATGCCCAAGGCTTCCTGATGAAGAACTGGCTGCTTTATATTTCGACCGACATGGTGAACTGGCAGGACCGTGGAGTCGTGGCCTCGCTCCGTGACTTTGAATGGTACCAAGGCAACAACGGGGCATGGGCCATCAAGTGGTTCACCGTAACGGCAAATGGTATATGTATTGTCCCATTCATGGTCATGGCATCGGTGTGCTGGTGGCAGATTCGCCCATGGGACCCTACAAAGACCCCATCGGCAAGCCGTTGGTGTGGCAGCGCGAACATTGGGACGACATCGACCCCACGGTGTATGTGGACAACGACGGACAGGCTTATATGTATTGGGGCAATCCCAACCTTTATATGGTGAAACTCAACGAAGACATGGTCTCTTATTCGGGCGACATCGTGAAGATGCCGCCTATCGAGGACTACCAGGAGGGCCCGTGGTTCTATCGCCGTGGCGATTACTACTACTTGGCGTTTGCTTCCACCTGTTGTCCCGAAGGGATAGGCTATGCCATGAGCAAGAACCCGACCGGGCCGTGGGAGTACAAAGGTCACATCATGGGTCATACGGAACGCACTCGGGGTAACCATCCCGGCATCATCGACTACAAAGGCCGTTCTTATTGCTTCGGTCAGAATTATGACCTCTACCGGCTGGAAACCGACCTGCACGCCGAACGACGCTCCATTTCTCTTGCCGGGATAACCTACAATGCCGATGGCACCATTCAGGAACTTCCCTACTTTCACGAATGTACCCTACGTCCGGTGGCGAACTTCAATCCCTATTGTCGTGTGGAAGCGGAAACCATGGCTTGGGGCTTCGGTCTGAAAACAGGTAACAACAACCCTTGCAGCCGGCACAACAGCCTCTTTGTGCGCAACATCGATGACGGTGAATACATCCGTCTGCGCAGTGTCGATTTTGTCGAAGGTGCTTCAACGTTCAAAGCATCGGCATCTTGCCACCTCTATGGCGGCGAGATTGAGATTCGCCTCGATAACGAAGAAGGACAGTTGATTGGCAGGCTCAGCATTGACAATACGAAGACCGCTTACCAGACGTTTGAAACAAAGGTGGAAAAGGTGAGTGGCGTACACGACCTCTACCTCGTTTTCCGTGGTTGCAAACAACAGAAGAAGAACCTCTTCCTGCTGGATTGGTGGGAGTTCGAGAAATGACTATCGACCTCTAACTTTCGTAAATAAATAGGATAAACATCAGACAACATGAAACATCTTATTCCTTTTCTCTTTTCGTTCTTAGTGTTCACCGGTATGGTGAACGCACAGGACAAAGACTTCCACATCTATCTGGCTTTCGGGCAGAGCAATATGGAAGGCAGTGCCAAGGTGGAGGAAATCGACCAGCATGGAGTCAATCCCCGCTTTATGGTGATGAACGCGGTTGACAATGCCGAAAAAGGCTGGAAGATGGGCGAGTGGCGCACGGCGACTCCTCCGCTCTGCCGCCCCTATACGGGCTTGACCCCTTGCGATTACTTTGGTCGCATGATGGTGGACAACCTGCCCAAGCAGGTGCGTGTGGGTGTCATCAATGTCGCCATCGGTGGCTGCCGCATCGAGATATTCGACAAGGCAAACTGTAAGGGGACATATCGCTTCGCAACCCGATTGGTTGAAGAAGATGGCTACCGAATACGACAACGACCCCTATGGACGACTTATTGCCTTGGCACGCAAGGCGCAGAAAGAGGGGTGTCATCAAAGGCGTCCTGATGCTCCAAGGCGAGTCGAATTCGGGTGATCCCCGTTGGCTCGGACAGGTGAAAAGAAGTCTATGGTCATATACTTGCCGACCTCGGTCTGAAGGCCGTGGATGTCCCTTTGATTGTCGGTGAAGTGGTCAACCGCACCGAACGCGGCATTTGTGCTTCCCACAATCTTCTCATCAACCGTCTGCCCGAAGTGATTCCGACGGCTCATGTGGTGAAGTCGGATTATTGTCCGGCGGCAAAAGACTTTCTTCACTACACTGCACAAGGCTACCGCATGATGGGTTCGCGCTTTGCCGAAACAGCGTTGAAGCTGCAAGGTGTCAAGCCTTTGGTCAACAAGTACGACGTCACTCGTCTGAAACTTTGGTACAACCGTCCCGCGCAACATTGGGAGGAGGCTTTGCCTATCGGCAATTCACGCCTTGGCGCCATGGTCTATGGCGGTGCCGGACGTGAAGAATTGCAGATTAACGAAGAAACCTTCTGGGCAGGCGGACCCCATCACAACAACAGCCCGAAAGCCAAAACTGTGCTTGACGAGGCACGTCGTCTCATCTTCGAGGATAAGACTATGGAGGCGCAGAAACTGATCAATCCGAATTTCTTTTCGGGACCTCACGGCATGAGCTACCTCAACATGGGCAGCTTGCTCATTTTACAGCCGGGCCACGAGAAGGCTACCAACTATTATCGTGAACTTGACATCGAAGATGCCACTGCCACCACCTGTTACGAGGTGGACGGCGTGACTTATACCCGTACCGCCTTCTCGTCAATGACCGACCAGGTCATTATTGTCCGTCTCGAAGCCAACCGCAAGGGGCTTTGCTGTTCAGTTTGGGTTACGACACCCTGAAAGAGGCTGATGGGTCTGCTCTCCTCCATCCCGTAGTCAAGGTGAGGGGCAATAAGCTGACCATGCAATGCATCGGCATGGAGCAGGAAGGCGTTGCTTCGGCCATCAAAGGCGAATGGCAGGTGCAGGTGGTTCACGATGGCAAACAGGTGAATCAGCCCGACCGCCTTGGTGTGCAAGGAGCCACTACTGCCACCGTTTACCTCTCGGCAGCCACCAACTTTGTCAACTACAAGGATGTGAGCGGAAATGCTTCCCGCCGCGCCGCCGCTTATTTGAAAACCGCTTTAAAGCAGCCTTATCCCAAGGCACTCGAAGCACATTCAAAAGCCTATCAGACCCAGTTCAATCGTGTGAAGCTCGATTTGCCTGCTACCATCGCTTCATTGGCTCCCACTAATCAGCGCGTGGCCGACTTCAACCGTGTCGATGATCGCAACCTGATGGCCTTGCTCTACCAGTACGGACGCTACCTGCTCATCTGCTCCTCGCAGCCAGGTGGTCAGCCTGCTAATCTGCAAGGTATCTGGTGCCGTAGCCTTCACGCACCTTGGGACAGCAAGTACACCATCAACATCAATACCGAAATGAACTATTGGCCGGCTGAGGTAACCAACCTCTCCGAATGCCATGAACCTCTCTTCTCCATGCTCGAAGACCTCAGTGTCACCGGGCACGAGACGGCCCGCACTCTTTATGGTGCCAAGGGTTGGGTGGCTCACCACAACACCGACCTTTGGCGTATTGCCGGTGCAGTCGATGGCGCAACCTGGGGGATGTGGCCCAACGGCGGCGCATGGCTTTGCCAACATCTCTGGCAGCACTACCTCTATACGGGCGACCAAGCGTTCTTGCGTAAGTACTATCCGGTGATGAAAGGCGCGGCCGACTTCATGATGAGCCACTTGGTGAAACACCCCAAGTATGGTTGGCTGGTTACTGTGCCGAGCGTCAGCCCCGAGCATGGATACACAGCCTCTACCCTGACTGCCGGTTGCACCATGGACAACCAGATTGCTTTCGACATCCTTAACAACACACGTCTGGCTGCTACCATTCTTGGAGAACCGAACGCTTACCAAGACTCCCTGCAAGCCACTTGTACCCAACTGCCGCCGATGCAGATTGGCAAATACAACCAGATACAGGAATGGATGGTCGATGCCGATGACCCCAAGAACGAGCATCGCCACATTTCCCCATCTCTACGGGCTTTATCCTTCCAACCAGATTTCTCCGCATTTGCAGCCCACACTTTTGCTGCCGCCAAGAACACGCTGCTCCAGCGTGGCGATCAGGCCACAGGCTGGCGTATAGGTTGGAAGATTAATTTCTGGGCGCGTATGCTTGATGGTAACCACGCTTATCGCATCATACGGAATATGCTCCGGCTTCTTCCAGGCGATGGAAAGCAGAAGGAACATCCCGATGGCCGTACGTATCCGAACCTGTTCGATGCGCATCCGCCTTTCCAGATAGACGGAAACTTCGGTTATACAGCCGGAGTGTCGGAAATGTTGCTTCAGAGCCACGATGGAGCCGTGCATCTGCTGCCTGCTTTGCCCAAGGAGTGGCGGGAAGGAAGAATCAGCGGATTGGTGGCACGAGGTGGTTTTGTCGTGGATATGGAATGGAGTGGGGCACAATTGTTTCGCGCCGAGATTTGCTCACGCATAGGCGGTGTGCTTCGCATACGTAGCTGTGTGCCTCTGAAGGGCGAGGGACTGAAACCTGCAGAAGGCGCTTGTCCCAATATGCTTTATGCGCCTGCCGAAGTGCCTGCTCCTTTGAAATCGAATAAACTGAGAGCACTCCAGCTTCCCGTATTATATAAGGTATATGAATACGATGTGACAACCGAAGCAGGCGGACACTACCTATTTGAGAGGACTATGCTCCTGAACTGGCACTACAGATGCATGACAACCTGAAATATTAACTTTAAAGACATACAGATCCATGAACTTCAAGAAAACAATATTATTATTAGGTCTGATGTCCGTTTCTTTAGGAACAGTGGCGCAGCAACGGGAAATTTTTAGCAATCCGGTGATTAATGCCGATGTGCCCGACCCTTCGATGATTCGTGTGGGCGACTATTATTACTTGGTTAGTACTACTATGCATCTGATGCCCGGTTGCCCGGTGATGCGTTCAAGGATTTGGTGCATTGGGAAACCATTAGTTATGTGTTTCAGAAGTTGACCGACTTGCCTCGTTATGACCTGAAAGAGGGAACTGTGTATGGGCGTGGTCAGTGGGCTTCGAGCATCCGCTATCATAAGGGACAGTTCTATGTATGGTTCTCACCTAATGACGAACCACATCGTGGCTACATTTATACAACCAAGGATCCGGCGGGAGAGTGGAAGCTGGTTTCGCGTCCGCCCCACCATCATGATGCTTCCTTGTTTTTTGACGATGACGGGAAAGTTTATCTGTTTTACGGAACCGGGCAGTTGCGTCAGCTTAAGAGCGACCTCAGTGATGTGGCACCGGGAGGTATAGATATGAAGATATTTGAACGTGATGCCGATGAACAGGGATTGCTCGAAGGAAGCCATGCTTTTAAATATAACGGAAAGTATTATCTGATGATGATTTCTATGGATTGGGGCATACCGGGGCGGCTTCGTCGTGAAGTGTGCTACCGTGCCGACCGGATAACCGGGCCTTACGAAAAGAAGGTGATTCTTGAAACGGAATTCCAAGGCTATGGTGGTGTAGGGCAGGGTTGCATCGTGGATTCTCTGCAAGGCGACTGGTATGGCTTCATCTTTCAAGACCGGGGCGGCATAGGACGTGTGCCCACGCTGATGCCTTGCCGTTGGGAGGATGGCTGGCCTATGCTGGGCGATGCCGACGGTCGTGTGCCTGAGAAAATGACTCTGACCACTTATCCCGATGCTTGCAAAGGAGGAATCATGGGAAGTGATGATTTTCCGCCTCCAATTTGTCGCTCTATTGGCAGTGGAACCATAATCCGATGGATGATTGTTGGTCGTTGACCGAACGTCCGGGATTCATGCGACTGAAAACAGGGGAGGGTAGTGGAAAACCTGTTTTTGGCGCCCAATACTCTGACTCAGCGTATGAGCGGTCCCCGGTGTAGTGGGAGTGGTGGCGATGGATGTATCGAAAATGGCGGATGGCGATGTGGCGGGATTCAGCGCTTTCAACGGATTGTCGGGTGTGCTTGCTGTGGAGAAGAAAGCGGGAAAGAAGTCATTGGTGATGTCGTTTCAGTCGGTCAGCCTAGCAGATAAGGACAAACGGGTGACGGAAGTGAAGACGGAAGAGAAAGAACGTGTGGAATGCTTGAACGATGTGGTCTATCTGCGTATCGACGGTGACTTCACGAAAGGAAAGGATGAAGCGACTTTCTACTATAGCTACGACAACAAAACGTGGAAGCGGATAGGCTGCCCTTGCAAAATGAAGTTTGATCATACCAAAATGTTTATGGGCAGCAAATTCGCTATCTTCAATTATGCCACAAAGTCGTTGGGAGGCTATGTGGATGTAGATTCTTTTGGAGGGATTGTTTTCTCAAGTGATGTATTATAATTCCATTTTTTTGTATCCTATGTTTACGGCGGTGTGTTTTCTGTAGTGTTGGTTGTTTGATGCTTCACTGCTATTCTGCCGGCTAAGCGCTACTTTTGTCATTGAAAGAAACATCAATAACAAAAGTAATATTATGAAAATTTCTTCAAAAAAAATGGTTGTACTGTCTGTAGGGTGTCTCACACTACCTTTGTGGGCGCAACCACATCGGGAGGGTGTGCAACAGAAACTACAAAGTTTATCGGTCGAACAAAAAATTGATTTGCTTTGTGCCAGATACCCCCGGAGTTCCGCAAGAGGGATTGGCTAAGTATGATTGGTGGAGCGAGTGTTTACATGGAGTAGCTCGTGCCGGTAAGGCCACGGTGTTTCCCAAGCCTATCGGCATGGGCTCTACATGGGATGCGGAGTTGATTCATCGCATTGGCATAGCAATAGGTGATGAGGCGCGCGCCAAGCATCATCAAGACGTGCGTGAACATGGCTATAGCGATCGCCATTATGGACTTACCTTCTTTTCTCCTACTCTAACATTGCGCGCGATCCGCGTTGGGGGCGTACTACTGAATGTTTCAGTGAAGACCCGCTGCTTACATCGGATATGGGTGTCTCATTTATTAAAGGTATGCAGGGTGATGATCCCTACTATTTAAAAACCGTAGCTACAGCTAAACACTTTGTGGCCAACAATGAGGAGAAATCGCCGGTTGGGTGGTTCGGCTATCGTTGATGAAGTGTCATTGCGCGAGTATTATTTCCCAGCATTCAGGGATGCGGTGGTGCGCGGATATGTTAAATCTATCATGGGGAGCCTATAATGCCTTGAACGGTATACCTTGCTGTGCCAACTCCATGCTGCTTACTGATGTATTGCGTAAGGAGTGGGGCTTTGAAGGGGTGGTTATCTCTGACGGTTCGGCTATTGACAAACTTTATACACATCATAAATATGTACCTAATCTGAAGAGGGAGCCGCCTTGGCATTGAGGGCTGGTTGCGATATGTCGTTGAGAGATGAATATCGTCCCGGACTGAAGAAAGCCTATCATAAAGGACTCATTACGGAACACGACTTAAATGTAGCAGTTGCACGCGTGCTCGACTTGCGCGCTCGACTCGGATTGGATAAAGGTACTGACCAAGGCAATCCTTATAAAAATACGCCATACAGCGTGGTAGAATGTGAGCGTCACCAGCAACTCGCACTCGAAGCGGCGGAGAAATCTATGATTCTGCTGAAGAATGAAGGGGTATTGCCGCTGAAACCGGATGCGTCCAAGCGAAAATTGAATATTGCTTTGATAGGTGATGCCTTTAAGTCTGTTTACTATGGTGATTACAGCGGTATGCCTGAATATAATCGTACATTGCTTGAAGCTTTCACACACGATGCGGGCAGGCTGGCCAATCTTACTTGGATGGGGGAGCGATCTCAAGAAGTGTTGATTCCATCCCACCTGTTGACACAAACGGCTGACCAAGCTTACGATGGTATTTTAGGTTTTACGGCTCGCTATTATGAAGGTACTAAGGTGGGGAAAGAGGCGGCATTGACACGCCAGGATCTTACGCTCGACTTTAAGCTTGCTGAGGATGCCGCTTTGAAACAAAAGGAAGTGCGTGCTGCTAGCTGGACATCTACGCTCAAGGCACCACAATCTGGAAGATACATGTTTTATTTGGAGGCTTCGGGGGCGTGGTAAATTGTTCATCAATGGCAAACAGATGTTGAGTAAATATAACGGGCATCGGTTCAAGACTTCGTGTGAGGTTGTCTTGAAAGAGGGTGAGGAATATAAACTGAAAGTGGATTGTGAGGAGCTGAACACCCAAATGCCCATTCGTCTGACGTGGACGCCTCCTTTCAAAGGTACGGATGACACGCCTGCCAAACTTGCCAAACGTTCGGATGTGGCTATTCTTTTTGTGCGCGATGATAATTCTTCCGAAGGTCGCGACCGTAAAATTTGAACTTGAGCGATGCGCATATCGAATTGATAAAAGAGGTGTGTGCTGCCAATCCTAAAACAATCCTTCTCTTAGGAGGCGGTTCTACTTTAGCGCTGAAAGATATTATTGAGGGGCCCGCTGCTTTACTCAATGTATGGATAGCTGGTCAGGGGTGAAGCCCAAGCCATTAGCAATATCCTCTTGGGCAAGACCAATCCCAGCGGTAAGACTGCCGTAACCTTTTTTGTGCCGACGAGTCGGAACTGCCGGCGCTCGATGATTATGACATCACCCATGGACGCAGTTATCAATATTTCAAAGGCAAAGAACTTTTTCCCTTTGGATTCGGCTTGAGCTACACAAACTATCAATATGGTAAGCCAAAGATGAAACATCGTAAACTACAGCAAGGCGACAAGGTAGAAGTGTCTGCCGAAATCAGAAATACTGGTAAATATGCAGGCGAAGAGGTGGTACAATGTTATTTATCATCGCCAACTTGGCAGAAACAGGGACTCAAGCAAAAACTCGTAGGTTATCAGCGTGTGTCATTGAAACCGGGACAAGCAAAAACTGTAAAATTCTGTATTCAGGAAGAACAGTTGAAACGCTGGAATAAGGATAAAGATGAATGGGGCTTGAACGGAAACCAATATAATTTGTCGGTAGTTCCCTGTTCGAATCAGCAAAATGCCGTGTCGTTTACCTATCGTTAAACAATTAAAGTAAGTCTAAGTATGGTTAAAAAGAAATTTTTAGTTTTATGTCTCTTCTGCCTCATGGACTTCCCCCTCTTGCAAGCAGAAGATGGTAGTAAATTATGGTTGCGGACTCCATCCGCCAATCAGTGCGAGCCATTGGAGATGGATGTAGTATGTAAAGGGGTTGATAAAAATCATCCCACCATGAAGATTGCGATGCGCGAGTTACAAGAGGGCGGATGGAGTCAACGTATAGAGTACAAACTGGTAAAAGAAAAAGTTCAAAGGCGAAGCCCCCAGCTGTTGATGAGGAGTACTCAATCTATACAGATGCCGATGGAAAGCGTTGTTGACTTCAGCTTCCACACAGGGCTTGCTATATGCCACTTACGATTTGTTGCGCCATAAGGCTTGTGGTGAACCTGGTGAATGTATAAATAAGGTGGAAAAGCCCACTTATGGCTTGCGTGTACTTAACCATTGGGACAATTTGAATGGAACTATTGAGCGTGGATATGCAGGAAATTCTCTGTGGAAATGGGAGGAGATGCCTCAAACTATTTCGCCTCGGTATGAGCAATATGCACGGGCATGCGCCTCGGTAGGTATCAACGCCTCGGTGCTGAATAACGTAAACGCTTCGCCCGAAATGCTGGCTACTGCCTATCTTCAGAAGGTGAAAATTCTGGCCGACATCTTTCGCCCTTATGGGGTGAAGGTTTATCTTTGTGTAAATTTTGCCTCGCCCAAAAGAGTTAGGTAAACTACCTACAGCCGACCCTATGGATGAGAAGGTGATAGCCTGGTGGCAGGATAAGGCGAAAGAAATCTACCAATTAGTGCCCGATTTTGGAGGCTTTTTGGTGAAAGCCAATAGTGAAGGAAAGCCTGGTCCCTGCGATTATGGTCGTACCCATGTGGATGGAGCCAATATGTTGGCCGATGCGCTGCGTCCCTATGGTGGCATTGTGATGTGGCGCTCCTTTGTTTATAAAGCTGCCAGTGAAGACAGGGCTATGCAGGCTTTATTGGAATTTGAATCGTTGGATGGCCGGTTTCGCGATAATGTGATTCTGCAAATCAAGAATGGACCTGTCGATTTTCAGCCTCGCGAACCATTCAATCCACTTTTTGGTCGTATGCCTCATACACAACAGATGGTGGAATTTCAAATCACGCAAGAGTATTTAGGTGCTTCTAATCATCTGTTTTATCAAGCCCCTTTGTGGAAAGAATGTTTGGATGCAAATACTTATTGTAGACAATCGGATAGTTCTGTTAAACCTACCGTGGCAGGCATTACAGCCCAAAGGCTGCATGGCTTATCGGCCATTGCCGGTGTAGCGAATATCGGTGATGACATCAATTGGTGTGGACACCATTTTGCACAGGCTAACTGGTATGCGTTTGGCCGATTGGCTTGGAACGAACAACTCACTTCGGAAGAAATAGCCAAGGAATGGTTAAAGCAAACCTTTACGGACAATACTGATTTTGTGAAACCGGCCTCTCAGCTTATGCTTGATACGCGCGAAGCATTGGTCAATTATATGATGCCTATCGGCTTGCATCATATTTTTGCCGAAGTGCACCATTATGGTCCGGCTCCTTGGTATACCGAGAAGGGAATGCGAGCCGATTGGTCACCTCTTTACTATCATAGATCCGACTCTCTTGGCATTGGTTTTGACCGAACAGTAGCTACTGGTAGTGGGGGTACCGCACAATATGCTTCACCCTTGTTTGATATGTGGGAGAACCGTGCCACTTGTCCTGACGAGTATCTGCTTTGGTTTCATCGGGTAGGATGGAATGAAAAGTTACATAGCGGCCGCACACTGTGGCACGAGTTATGTCATCGTTATCAAACGGGACTGGAACAGGCACGAGGATTTCAAAACGATGGGATGCTCTGCAACCCTATGTGGATAAAGAACGGTTTGAGCATGTGCAGCATAAGTTGAAAATACAAACGCACGATGCCCAATGGTGGAAGGATGCCTGTTTGCTTTACTTTCAAACATTTCATCATTTGCCTTTCCCCAGCGATTATGAACGTCCTGTTTACGACCTTGAACAGCTAATGAATTTTCACATAGGATTGAGCTTGCATGGTTGTCCTACTCGTCAGCAACTAAGGTTGTAATATACGATTCTGTATCCGTTGGCGGAATTAAATTATAGATACAGATTAAGTAGGAAAGATAGAAAAGACTAAATCGTCCCACCATGGAGAAAAATGCAGGTTTATATCTTAATGCATATAAAATAGAGACTCATTGGTAGGCTTAAACAATTGAGTTTTCTCCTTTTGGAACCGGTTTGATTCGTTTTATTGGCGGGTATGTTTGATGTTTACCGATTTATGTATCCTGCTTGTATCTGGATGTTCGATATGTATGGAAGCATGTTTTGTTTTGCGACATAGTTGGTCGAATTTATCATACTTTTGTATTGTCACCCAAATGAAATAACTGATTTGTTTAAACCCTGAATGAAAATAAGGATAATACAATCATCACAAGGAATAGATATAATTTTAAGAAGGAATGGATATATTTTTTTTAAGGTTGTTTCAAAATAGGTATAATTTTTTAAAGCAGTTTTAATAGGTGTTTCCTTTTATAATAAAGGAAATGGGGTTGTTTAAGGATAAAAAATAAAGTCTTTTTGTTAAACTTTAAATAATAATTATTATGTCCGGATGAATAACACATTATATCGAGCGTATTCAAGTTAAGTCGGCTCGATTGTCTAATTATTGATTGTTACTTAAATTAATAACTATTTTAAAATTCACAGTGTATGATACAGGTTACAAGACGACATGTATTTTCTAAAGCGTTGCTGCAAAGACATTATTTGTGGCGGGCTTAGTCCTTTTTTCTTCTTGTTACAAGGGCAGTACCTTGGATGTAAATCAGGATTCGGGTACTCCGTTCAATCCTAAAGAGGAGATTGTAGTAGAGAAGTTTCTGCCTACCGAGGGGCGTAAAGGGACTCGTGTAGTGGTATATGGCCGAAATTTCGGTAACGACGTGAGTAAAGTAAAAGTTACGATTGGCGGCTATCCCGCCAAAGTTATCAATGTAAAGGGCGAATCGTTGCTTTGCATTTGTCCATCGAAAGCTTATGAAGGAGATGTAAAAGTCTCTGTTGTTGGTGATGACGAGGCTGAGCTGAAGAGCGGTGTGTGTGAAGCCAAGTTTGATTACCAATATAATTATGTGGTAACCACCTTCTTGGGCAAACTTTATGAGAACAATACCAAATGGGATGTGCTGGCCGGTCCGTTTGACGATTGTGGTGCATTTGACAACATTTGGCGCATGATGTTCGATCCTAACAGCAATTATGATGACCTCTATTGGGTTGGTCAGAGAGATGCTTTCCGTCATGTGGATTTCGTGAATCAATATGTAGATATCAAAACTACCAATATTGGGCAATGCGCAGATGTGAACTTTACGCTTAATGGCGATATGGTAGTGGTGGACGATCAAAGTTCGGATACAAATACCGGTATTTATCTGTTTACCCGTGCCAGTGGGTTTACCGAACGTTTGTCTCTTTGTAATGCTCGTGGAGCAAAGACGTGTGCCGTTCATCCCCAAAATGGAAAAATCTATTATACACGTTATCACCATGCTATGATATCATCTTACGATCCGGCTACAGGCACGTTGACTGAAGAGGAGGTAATGATGGATACTAAAGGCTCAAACTTCCACATCGTTTGGCATCCCACAGGTGACTGGGCTTACATCATCTACAATGGCAAACATTGCATCTATCGTGTGGATTATAATAGAGAAACCGGAAAATTGGCTGTTCCCTATATTGTATGCGGACAACATAGTAGCCCAGGATGGGTTGACGGAATGGGCACAGGTGCACGGTTGTGGGGGCCAAACCAAGGTATTTTCGTGAAGAATGAAGCTTATGCCGGCGAAGAGGATGAATACGACTTCTACTTCTGCGATCGTGATAGCCATACTGTTCGTGTTCTCACACCCGAAGGTCGTGTGACAACCTACGCTGGTCGCGGTAATAGCCGTGAATGGGGTTATGTGGATGGAGAACTTCGCTCTCAAGCACTCTTCAATCATCCCACCAGTATCGCTTACGACATGAAACGTAAGTGTTTTTATATCGGTGACTGCGACAACCATCGCGTACGCAAAATTGCGCCGGAAGAATAATTAATAATCGTAACATAACCATAAGATATGAAAAGAATACTACTATTTATATGTGCCTTGTTGACTTCTTGTCTGAGCATGATGGCGCAGGGTAGCCTTACAGTTACGGGTAAAGTGATAGATGGAACGAACAACGAGCCTCTGATAGGTGTGAACGTAAGCATCAAAAATGAGCCCGGCTTGGGTACCATTACAGATATCAACGGAAAATATGTTATTAAAAATGTAAAACCTTACAGTAGTTTGGTGTTTACCTACGTTGGTTTCGCAACAGAAGAAATTCAGGTAAAGGACAAGTCTAAAATTGACTTAGTAATGAAGGAAGATGTCAATAATATCATTGATGAGGTGGTGATTACAGGTACTGGTCTGAAGAAGAAAGTAAACTTGACAGGTGCTATCACCAATGTCAATGTAGAATCGTTGAAGTCCAATCCCGGAGGCTCTATCTCGACGTCACTGGCGGGTGTTGTGCCCGGTGTACAGGCTATTACTACAAGCGGTAAACCTGGCAGTACGTCGGAATTCTGGATTCGTAGTATCTCGACATTTGGCGCCAATGCATCGGCTTTGGTACTGGTGGATGGATTCGAACGCAACCTTGACGAGATTAACGTAGAGGATATCGAGTCGTTCTCGGTGCTGAAAGATGCTTCCGAAACAGCTATCTACGGTAGTCGTGGCGCCAATGGTGTGGTGCTCATCACTACGCGTCGCGGTAAGAGCGGTAAAATTAACATCAATGTGAAGGGGGAAACATTCTATAACCAACCCACCAAGTTGCCCGACTTTGTCGATGGTTACCAATATGCAAGTATGGCCAATGAGGCGCGTATTACACGTAATCAGGATCCCCTTTACTCTCCCGAGGAGTTGGAAATGTTTCGTCTGCAACTCGACCCCGACCTGTATCCTTCGGTCGATTGGCTTGATGTGATGATGCGCAACGGATCGTGGAGCGGACGCGGATCGATCAGTATGACCGGTGGTGGTAATACGGCTCGCTACTATGTGGGTGGTAGCTTCTTGAGTCAGCAGGGTCTGTACAAGACCGATGCTGTGATGAAAGATTACGACACCAATGCCAACTACAATAAATGGAACTACCGTGTGAATGTAGATATTGATGTCACCAAAACAACGCTGCTGAAGTTGGGCGTAGCCGGTGCACTCGATACTCAAAAGATCCCGGTACAGGTACGTGGAATATCTGGAATGCCCTTATGGGGTACAATCCCATTCTGGTACCTGTCATGTATTCCAACGGATATGTACCTACGTACAAGGATGAAGGTGGTGGCGGTTTCAACCCTTGGGTGCAAGCTACGCAGACAGGTTATCGCGAAAGTTGGAACAACAATATGGAGTGTACGCTTGAACTGCAGCAGAAACTCGACTTCCTGACCAAGGGCTTGAGCTTTAAGTTTCGTTTCGGTTATGACACCTACAATTCCAACTGGAAGAACTTCATCAAGTGGCCCAATCAAATATCGAGCTACACCGCACTACCGTGACGAGAATGGTGAATTGCTGTTTACTCGTATAGTAGAGGAGAAGAAGATGGAACAGACTTCTGGTTCGAATGGCAGTCGTAAGGAGTTCCTTGAATGGCAATTCGACTATTCACGAGTGTTTTTCAAACAATTATGTGAATGCAGTGCTGAAGTATAACCAGCAAGCCGAGATCAAGACACAAAACGTAGGTTCAGACATTCAGAATGGTATAGACCGTCGTAACCAAGGTTTTGCCGGACGATTCGACTACAACTGGAAGCACCGTTACTATGTAAACTTCAACTTTGGTATTACCGGTTCGGAGAACTTCCATAAAGATAATCGTTGGGGCTTTTTCCCCGCCGCGTCTGCCGCATGGAACATTTCGGAGGAACCCTTTATGAAGCGCCTCTTCCCTTGGTTAGACCTCTTTTTAAGGTACGATACTCTTGGGGAAGGTAGGCAACGACAATATCGGTCAGCGTTTCCCCTACCTCTATACACTGAATACAATGGGTGGATTCAATTCCGGAGACTTCGGATATAGCCGTGGCTGGGAAGGAAGAAAATACGACCAATTGGCATCTACTGATGTGAGTTGGGAAGTATCGACCGAGCAGGATGTAGGTATCGACTTCGCTATCTTCAATGACATGTTCACAGGTACAATCGACTACTTTAAGGAGCACCGTACAGGTATCTATATGAGCCGCAACTATTTGCCATACTATGTCGGTTTGCAGAGCAATCCTTCGGCCAATGTCGGTGAGGTGAAAGCGCACGGTATGGATGGTAACATTGCGTTTAATAAGGAGTTTGGTGATGTAAGCGTGACGCTGCGCGCCAATATGACGGTCAGCAAGAATGAAATCGTAGAACGTGATGAAATGTCGGATGTATATGAGTATCGTTTGCAAAAAGGACATCGCGTAAATCAGGCCAAGGGACTAATCGCTTTGGGACTGTTCAAGGATTATGAAGAAATCCGTAACTGGCCCAACCAAGGAGATGTAATGCCCGGCGATATCAAGTATAAGGATGTGAATGGTGATGGTAATATCAACTCGGAAGATGAAGTGGCTATCGGTGCTACCACCAAGCCAAACTTGACCTATGGATTCGGTGTTACGGCCAAGTGGAAAGGTTTCGATGTAAACGTGCATTTCCAAGGCGTAGGTAAATCATCTTATTTCATTAATGGCTCAAGTGTGTGGATGTTTACTAATGTAAACGGTGATGATAATACGGCCTGGGGGAATATCCTGTCGGCTATGGCTTCGGGTAACCGTTGGATTTCGCACGAGATTTCTGGTACAATGGATACGGAAGATCCCAATGCTGATTATCCCCGCTTGTCGTATGGCGGTAATAGTAACAACTATCGCAATTCGACATTCTGGTTGCGCGATGGTTCTTACCTCCGCTTGAAGACATTGGATGTAGGTTATTCATTACCCTCTAATGTGGTAAGAAAAATCCATTGTAACAGTGTGCGTTTCTTCTTTATCGGAACTAATCTCTTGACCTGGTCGAAATTCGACTTGTGGGATCCTGAAATGGGATCGAGCGATGGTAAGAACTATCCGCTCAACAGATCTTATTCTTTAGGTGTTTCAATTAATTTGTAATGATTATGACAACAAATAAATACTTCAAAATAACAACGATGGCACTTATCCTATCGGGAGGTGCCGCACTGACGGGTTGCGCCGACTATTTGGATACGGATTACCTCTTCAAGGAGCGAATGACCATCGAGGATATCTTCTCCAATCGCGACTATACCAACGAATGGCTTGCCGGAGCTTACAATTTCTATGGTGATAAACATTTGCAGGAAATATGTAGTCAGGAGGGTGGAAGTCCCTTTAACTTTTCGGACGATATGGCCTACGGTGATAATTGGGGAAGCAACCGTTATGGTAGCTGGCGCAACGGGTCGTACGGTGAAAGCGGCTTGAACGACAACAGTAAGCAGGTATGGCAATTGTGCTATAAAGGCATCAATCAGGCGCAAGTATTTCTACAGTACATTGATGGGAATATGCAGTTTAACGATGTGGAACGTGCCGACCTCCGTGGTCAAGCATACTTTCTTGTTGCTTATTACTATTGGCATTTGCTTCGTATGTTTGGTCCCATTCCGTTGCTTAAAGAGCCGGTGGATTACTTACAAAGTTATGATGAAATCTCGCACTCGCGTAACACCTATGACGAGTGTGTGGAGTATATCAACGAGTGCTTATTGAAATCTGCCCGCGATCTTCCTCTTCGGCGTTCGCTTCAGGATCTTGCTCGTCCCACGCGTGGTGCTGCTTTGGGATTGCGTGCACGAGTGTTACTTTATGCAGCCAGTCCGTTGATGAATGGCGAGGCTCCCGGAAGCTTATGCCGCACCGCTTATTGATTATGATGGTAAGCGTCTGCTTCCCACAGAGAAAGACGAATCGAAATGGGCAAAAGCGGCAGCTGCGGCCAAAGATGTGATGAACCTGCAAGTGTATAGTCTGCATGTCGCATCTCGCCGTTCGACGGCCGATGCTGTCAATCCATTGGCTTTCCCAGCAACTATTGAACCGGTTTATGATGAGAAGTTCTCCAATTTGGCATGGCCCGACGGCTGGATGAATATCGATCCCATGGAGTCGTATCGGCAGATATTCAATGGTGAGTTGGCGGCCAATCAGAATAAGGAACTTATTTTCTCACACTTGCAGAATTGCAGTAGTGATAATAATCTACGGAGGCTTACTTTTAACCAAATGCCAGCTGAAGCCAAAGGTCGAAATACCAATTGTATGACAATCAAGCAACTTGATGCTTACTATATGGCTGACGCTACCAATGCTCCGGGTAAAGACAAAGAGTTAGGACGGAATACCGATGATACGGAGCGCCTTACCGGATATATGTCGTCGGAGGTTCGCAAGAACTATAAATATTGTGACATTCCCGATGACGTGTCTTTGCAATTCGCCAATCGCGAGCCTCGTTTCTATGCATCAGTAGCTTACAGTGGTTCTATCTGGCATATGCTTGATTACGATGAAACACTTGATGAAGAACCGGATGTGCAGGTGTTCTATTACCGCGGTAAGCTGAGCGGTGGACTTGCAACAGGCATTGGGATTAAGAAGTATGTTGGTCCGTATGACATCGTGGGTGCTCACAGTGACGTAGGTCGTATCAGAAATAAATATACTCCGGACATGCGTTATGCCGAAATCCTCTTAATTTATGCCGAAGCATTGAACGAGCTTTCTGTCTCCTATGACGTGAAATCGTGGGATGGCAGTACGACCTACAGTATTAGCCGTACACCCGATGAATTGAAGAAGGGTATTCAACCTATCCGTATCCGTGCTGGTTTACACGACTATACCGATGCTGTTTATTCAGAACCGGCTTTGTTCCGCGATAAGTTGAAACGTGAGCGTCAGATCGAACTCTTTGCTGAGGGACATCGTTACTTCGACTTACGCCGATGGCTGGATGCCGAGGTGGAGGAATCCACCATTGTATATGGTTATAACACACAATGTACGGAAAAAGATGCGCGACTTGTTCTATGTGCCTGTCGCAATTCAGAGCTTCCCATGTGCGTTCTCACAGAAGATGTGGTTTTGGCCTATCCATCATGATGAGTTACGACGTAACAAGCGCCTTACCCAAAATCCGGGTTGGACTTATCCGCAATAATCCGGGATGAGATATTAAATATAGTGTGGCTTCGTCCCGCTTGATGTATATAATTATTTTTAACGATAATATCATAGTATGAGAACGATATATAAATTATTACTTGTAGTACTGATTGGAGGTGGCACTTTGTCTTCATGCAATGACGAATGGACCGATGAGCAATTCAAACAATTGATATCTTTTAAGACTCAACCGGGCGGATGGGGCGTTACGGATGTGCATGTGCGATATGCTAATTCCGCAAAAATATACGTACAATTTGCCCGTACTGGTGAGTGGATCGACCGATAATACCGGCGATCGTTTAGTTTCGTTTAGCCTGCGCGACGATACACTTGATATCCTCAATTTCGAGAAATTCGGTAATCGCCCCGAACTTTACTTTAGGAATTGCCTCAAAAGTATTATTCTTTCCCGAAGGAATTAACCATTCCGGCAGGTCAGAGCCATGCTTTACTTCCGATTGAATTTTCGTTGGACGGCCTCGATGATTCGCAAAAATGGGCGTTGCCCCTAAAGGTATGCGAGGATGCTAACGGCACTTACGCTGTAAACCCGCGCAAGTACTATCGTACGGCGGTGCTTCGTCCGATTCTCTTTAATGAGTTTTCAGGACGTTTTCCGGATCGAGCCTTTTGGGCACGATGGCAGGTGAATCGGATATTAAGTTCAGTTCGACCGAAATTAAGCTTAATGTAGTGACTGACTCTATCGTCTTCTTCTACGCAGGTCAGCGTACCGAGGATTACGAGGATAGAATCAACTACAAAGTGTTCCTGCAATTCACAGGAGATAAGGTGGATTCTAAAAAAGATCTTTATAAAATGAAAATATGGGCTGAGAATGAGAAGTTGAAGTTCAATTCTTATTCTACCCCTACTTATAAAGTGTCATCGGAGATGGACGCTACTAAAACCTATCTGAAGCATACATATATTGTAATATCAGATATTGACTTTGATTTTGTAGACTACACAAGTGTACCCAATTATGAAATAGAATATAATATGAAGGGAGGCTTGTCAGTGTCGCGCGACTTGGATACGCGAAAACCTGATGAAGATCAAGGAAGTGACTCCAAATGGTGGTAAATAGTAGCAAATAACAACTTAACCGCTACACCGGGGTGGCTATGGACAATGGCAAACCTCGGGTAGTGGTATATTTTTAAACTTAAAAAGCTGATTATGAACAATACAAAATCGCTTATAGCTATGTTTCTCTTGTCATTTATGGTGCTTTCCTGTACTGATGACGACAAGGATGTGATGGACGAATCGGGCGGATCTCAGAGTTTGTTTTTTGCCGAAGAGGGCTTGATGGTTTCTACGACAGGTGGTGATGTGGTTGCTACTGTCAATTGGAGCAATACAACGTGGCGAATAGAATATGACGAGCAAGAGAATGCAGTCGTATCAAGTTTGTCGCAAAGTGCTGGAGGTAGCTTATCGGGTAGTGGACAAACTGCTGTGACGATACGATGTTTGGACAATCCCACAGGTAAAAATCGCTCACAATCAATCTATCTGGTGGCAGAGGCTAATAAAGAACGTATACCTCTATTACTTACTCAGCCGGGTGACTATCTGAACTCGTTAGCTCCCTTGAAAAGCTATGTGAATCGCACTACCGACCCTGACTTTTAAGCTGGGTACTGGTGTAAATGCCGCAAATTTCTTAAAGCAAGACATCGTGTACACGTTGACTCGCTCTAATTTTGATGAAATGACAGCCGGCAATGCCATGAAGTATGGCTCGGTAGTTCAGTCGGACGGCACAATGGACTTTACGAGGGTGAAGAACTTTGTACAATTGGCCGAGCGGTCGAATATGTCGGTCTATGGACATGTGCTTTGCTGGCATGCGCAAACACGCAAGGACTATCTCTATAGCTTGATAGAACCTGAATTTATTCCCGGAGAGCATAAATCGGGTAAGTATATCATCGACTTTGAAAGCGACAATGTGGGTGTATCTTACCCGATGACCGGTAATAGTAGTGCAATAGTAGAGGCCGATCCTGATAATGAATCGGGCAGTGTGTTGCATGTAGGTAACGATGAAGTAGCTGCTCAACGCTCTTATCAAAGTTTGAGGTAACGTTGCCTGAAGGTACGAAACTGGGAGATTACCTCACTTTATCAGTTGATTTCCGAGGAATTGGAATAAGGGTCAAACAGGTTCCGGTATGAGATTCGGTATTAACGAGAACTCTCCATCGAAGAAATTTAATACCCCAGCCGGTTTTGGTTGTCCCGATGGAAAATGGGGCAGAGGATTAATCAAAATCAATATGTCCGATTTGAATTTGACTGAAGAACAAAAGGAATTGACCGAATTTACACTTCTTTTAGGCTCTGAAACCGGAACGGGCAATTATTACATCGACAACATCACAATGGATTGGAGTATCACTACCGGTGATCAAACTATAGTGAAGGACCCACAAGAGAAAGTGCGGATTCTGAGCGATGCGCTGGAACGTTGGATGGCAGGTATGATCGATGCCTGTGGCGGTTACGTGAAAACATGGGAACTACTGAACGAACCCATGCAGGATCGGCCTGATCCGACCCAACTGAAGACTGGCATGAAAGATGGAGTGGATGTGAATAAGGATAATACCCAAAACTCCAATTTTTATTGGCAAGACTTCCTCGGTAAAGATTATGCAGTGAAAGCTCTTGAATTTGCTCGTAAGCATGGCGGTGAAGATATCAAACTATTTGTTAATGAATATGGACTGGAGGGTATAGGTAGCAAGAAATTGCAAGGATTCTTGGATTATGTGAAATATATCGATGATACCTATGCGCAAAAGTTCCCCAATAGCCGTGGTGTGGATGGTATTGCTACGCAAATGCATGTAAGTTACTATCTAGATGCGGCCAAGCAGGTAGAGTTTGAGGCTTCGATAGAAAATATGTTCACGAAACTTGCAGCGACTGGTAAACTCGTCAAGATATCCGAATTGGATATGGGCTTAGTGGCTGAAGATGGAACTGATATTATGACTGCCGATGTTACAGAAGAGCAACATCGCAAGATGGCCGATTTCTATACGTTTATTATTAAGAAGTATTTCGAAATAATTCCTCAGCCACAACGTTATGGAATTACACAATGGTGTCAGACGGATGCGCCTGTAACATCAGGATGGCGTGGCGGACAGCCTGTTGGTATTTGGGATCTGGATTATAATCGCAAATTGATATATGAAGGATATGTCAATGGGTTGAAACAGAATTAAGAGATGCAGAGTTTTATTTTAGAATAATAATGTATGAAATATTTTTATCTATTAGGATTGATTGCGGTATTATCATTCGCCGCTTGTTCGGATAATAATGAGGAACTCAACGAGATTGTATTGGGTCATCAGAGTGCTGTATTTGTTGGTGAAAGTGTGGATGTACCATCTACAGGTGGATCGGTGAATGTAACCATTGATTGGAATAATACGGAATGGGAGATAGAATATGAATCGAACGACAATTCTTTTATTTCAAGTCTATCTGCCAATGTCGGCGGCAAAGCTATAGGCGAAGGTCAGACGATAGTCACGATTCAATGTGCTGCCAACACAACCGGTGAAAAACGTAGTCAAAGCATTAATCTGATATCTAAAGCTACAGGCAATCAGGTATCCCTCACCTTGAATCAGCTTGCCGATGGCATAGACGTGAAACTATATCGACGTCTTTATGTGTCACCTTCTGATTCGCAGGAAAAGCCTGACGGATCGTTGGAAAAACCGTTTAAAAAATATCGGATGCTGCACTCAAAGTGGAAGCCGGTGACACGGTATTGATTGCCGGAGGGACTTATTTTGAGGAAAATATTACTCCCATTACTTCTGGTACTGCCGAAGCAATGATTGTGTTTAAACCTCTTTCGGACAATGATAAGGTGACCATCAAACATCCCGGCAAGCAGTTTACTACTGATGGAACGCCGGTGTTTAACCTCTATCAGCGCAGCTATATATGGGTTGAAGGATTCACATTTAAGAGTTATTATTATTCTGGATGGACTTTTGAAATGAAGGAAGCTAATCATTGTGTGGTTATCAATAATCATTTCGAAGACATAGGTAATGATAAGATTGTGAATACCGGCATCTCATTGATTCGTCTATACAATTCATCCGATAATGTGATTTGCAATAACTATTTTAAGGCTACATATGGCGATGGTGTTGGTATGGGACGTGAGTCCAACAACAACCTGTTGGCAAACAATACTTTTATTGAATTCAAAGGGAAGGCTCGTGGATGGGCAGGTGAAGGCTCATCGTTCACTACTAATATCACACTAGGTGACGAGATGGAATTTGACTCGAACAATCTGATTGCTTTTAATTATTCTACGAAAGGTCGTTCGTTGTTTTGGGCCGACCGTAATGGTAGTGATAATATCATTCTTCGTAATCTTGGTTATGACGCAGGGACGTTTATCTTTGACGAGTCACGCTGCAAACGTAATATCATTCAAGAAAATATAGGTTATAAAATTAATGGTCCTGCTTTCGAAACAGCTAGATATGAGACGGGGTATACCGAGGATGAACGTTTGATCAATAACATTGCATATAAAGCTAGTATAGGCTTTTTCATGTCGAAGTCATGGCGTGCTGTCGTTCGTAACAACATAGCATACCTCTGTAAGGATTATAGCTTTTCGTTTGATGAAACAGCTGCCGCATGTGGTCCGCATATCTTTGAATACAACCTTTGGGGGACTACACAGAATAACGGTAATAATTGCTTGAATTATCTGAACCAAAAGAAACCTGCAAGCTATCTTGTAGAGCAACAGGGTGGTATTAATGGACCTACGGGTGACCCTATGTTTGCCAACCCAGACAATGGCGATTTTACGTTGAAGAGTGGTAGTCCGGCTATCGGGGCCGGTAAGCTTGGCCAGGATTTAGGGGCATTCGCAGTATATCCTCCTACAAGCTATGGATGGAATGAAGAGTGGAAACTGTCGAAGGGCGTATGCGTGAGCTTCTCAAAACCTGTTACCGATTGTGTGGCATTAGGCCAGCATATCGTTTTTGTCAAACTAAGTTCTCCTTCCTCAAAGGCTATTTCTGTAAAGGTTAAGGCCGTAGCAGGTGATGCTCGTCCCTGCATTGATTACACAATGGTCGATGAAATATCTTTTGCTCCGGGTGAAGTGAGTAAAGCAATACTTGTTAATGTTGTGGATAATGGCTTTGATGATAATCAATTGCTATGTCTACAGATAACACAGGTGAATGGCGCACAGATCGGTCCCCGTAATATTCATGCTATTCGCATTGAACGTTAGTAATTTTAAATTCAAGTTTCGCAAGTTCTTGTGTAATCTTCTTGGCTCAATGAATTAATGATGTTACAAAGGGCTTACGGAACTTGAATTATATTATATGACTTGGTTTTTTTAGAAACTCTAAAAAAGAGAATAGAATGAAAAAATATTCGTTTTATTGATGGTCTTCTGCATGCAGATGGCCTATCAAAGTGCACAAGCGCAATCTAATCAAAAATATTGGAAATATGCTCCCCGACCAGTGCTGGGCTGGAACTCGTGGGACATTTTCGGTACTACCGTCACCGAGCAGCAAGCCAAGGAACAGGCTGACGCCATGGCTCGGTACTTGCTGCCCAGTGGCTATAAGTATTTTACAGTTGATATCCAGTGGTATGAACCCAATTCAAAGGGACATTCATATAAAAAAGGTGCCAAGCTCACTATGGATGAATATGGACGCCTCACACCCGGGTTAAAGAAATTCCCCTCGGCAGCGGGTGGCAAGGGCTTCAAGCCGCTGGCCGATTATGTACACAGTAAAGGCCTGAAGTTCGGTATCCACATCATGCGCGGTATTCCCAAACAAGCTGTAGAACAGAACACTCCTGTATTGGGAACTAACGTCAAGGCACAGGACATTGCCATTACTAAGTCTATCTGCCATTGGAACCCTGATATGTATGGAGTGGATGCTACCAAACCTGAAGGACAGGCCTACTATCAGTCTATCATCCAGATGTACGCCGATTGGGGAGTGGACTTCATTAAGGTGGATGATATTTCTCGTCCGTACAGTGAGATTCAGCAGGCTGAGATAGAAGCCATTCGCAAGGCCATCGACAAAACAGGTCGTGAGATTGTGTTGAGCCTTTCTCCCGGCGCTACGCCTGTGAAAATGGGTAGTCATGTGATGAACCATGCAAATCAATGGCGCATTACTGACGACTTCTGGGACAAATGGGACCATCTCTATGCCATGTTTGAGCGCCTTGATGTGTGGACTCCTTATCGTGGCGAGGGGCATTTTCCTGATGCGGACATGTTGCCCATTGGCTATGTGAGCTTTGGTCGTACCACCCGCTTCACTCCTAATGAACAATACACCTTGATGAGCCTTTGGACTATCGGTCGTTCTCCATTGATTTTTGGTGGTGATATGACTCGTCTTGATGACTTCACTAAGGAGTTGCTTACTAACCCCGAGATGCTAAAGGTCAACCAGCAGAGCACCAACAACCGCCAATTCTCTCGTGAGAATAACCTCATTGTGTGGGTGGCTGACATTCCGGGTAGTAAGGACAAGTATGTAGCTTTCTTCAATGCGCAAGGCAAGGAATCGAGTGACGCTATCGTATCTGAAATAAGCATCGACCTCACCCAACTGGGCTTTAAGAAGAAGGTGAAAGTGCGCGACCTTTGGCAACACAAAGATCTTGGCAAGTTCAAGGGTAGCTTTAGCCAAAAAATCAAACGACATGGCGCAGGGCTGTACCGTATTATCTATTAAGCAACTTGTGTATTATATCTATATAGCCCTTTTCGTCTTTCTAATCTAAACATAATAGTTATGCATTATCAATTGAATATGATTTGGTACCTCTTGTGTTATTTTTTTGTTTGTTCTTCTGTAGAGGCACAGCCTACTACTTCTATTGGTCAAACAAATGATAAGCTGATACCCATTCTTCGGGGCGATTACGCAGATCCTTCGATTATGCGGGATGGTAATGATTACTATATGACGCATTCTTCGTTTGATTATCTACCCGGCTTGACTGTACTTCATTCTACAGATTTGCTTCACTGGACTCCAGTCAGCTATGCGTTGAAAGAGCGTTTGGGTTCTGTTTGGGCTCCGGATATTACAAAGTGTGGTGATAAATATTATATATATTTTACTGTAGCTGGTCAGCCGAGTGGGGGTAATTATGTAGTCTGGGCTAATTCACCCTTTGGACCTTGGAGTAATCCTATTAATCTCCATGTGAAACACATCGATCCTGGTCATGCGGTTGATAAAGAAGGTAAGCGCTGGCTATTCCTAAGCGGTGGGCATCGAGTTAAGTTAAGAGATGATGGCTTAGCTATAGATGGACCCGTTGAAAAGGTATACGAAGGTTGGACTTTTCCTGAGGATTGGGTGGTGACTGGCTTTGGATTAGAAGCTCCTAAGGTAAGGCGCATTGGTGACTATTACTATTTGATGTGTGCACAGGGAGGTACCATGGGACCGCCTACAGCTCATATGTCCGTGTTGGCTCGATCTAAATCCATCAATGGTCCATGGGAAAATTCACCTTATAACCCAGTAGTACATACTTGGAACTATGAGGAGAAGTGGTGGAACAAGGGGCATGGTTCACTCATAGATACTCCGCAAGGTGAATGGTATATAGTTTATCATGCTTATGAAAAAAGACTATGTCAATCTAGGACGTCAAACTTTAATAGAACCTTTAGAAATGACTTCAGATGGATGGCTGAGGCTGAAAAAAGGAAAATGTTCCATTGGTAAAGCGATGAAGCAACTGGAGCGTATGCCACTCAAGGATTATAGTATGTATCAGCATCTATCAGAGTTTAGGGTTGGAAAAGAATGGCGTTTTTACCAAGATTATGATGCTAGTCGCTATTCGAATTATGGTGAATCTGTTACTATCAAGGGCAAAGGAGACAGTCCTTATCATTCTTCGCCTTTGCTTTTTGTGGCTGGTTGTCACTCTTATGAATTAGAGGTAGAGATAGAATTAAGTGGGAAAGCCATTGCAGGATTGGTCGTTTGGTACAATAACCAATATATGGTAGGCTCTGGTATTAGTCAAACTAAGCGCTATTCTTATCGTCGTACCGTTGCTACAGGTCGCGGCTTACATCCTGCTACCCGACGCGTATGGCTTCGGCTAAAAATGACCGGAACTCCATCTCAGGCAGTTATAGCCTTGATGGCAAGACTTGGAAGCGAGATGCTTGGGGAATGGAAGTTTCTGGTTTTGATAACAATACGCTGGGTGGCTTTATGAGTGTCTTACCAGGCATTTTTGTTTGTGGTGAAGGTGAAGCTACCTTTAGGCATTTTAAATTTATGCCTATTAATAATTAATCTATCTTCCTAAAAATAAAATCAATAAATCATGAACAGAAAACAGTTATTACTATTGTGTGCTCTTTGGATGTCAATTGCTTTTCCTGTCTTAGCTATCGACCACCCAGGTATCACTACAAATACGCTGCGTAGCGGAGCCTTTACGCTGTTGCAAGATGCTAAACCTACGCCCATTCTCATGGATGCGGCCGATCAGAAAGGTATCAACATTGCCGTGACTAATCTGGCTGAGGATTTCCGTCGTGTTAGCGGTACTCAAGCTGAAGTGCTTTCTACACCTCGCACGAATCGTTTTATCTTGGTAGGTAGCTTAGAGAGTAAGTATATTCAGCAACTTGTTAAGAACGACAAGCTCGATGTCAAGATGCTACAGGGTAAAAATGAACAGTATCTCATTACCTGTGTCAAGCAGCCCTTTGAAGATGTTGAAGAAGCTTTGGTTATAGTGGGGAGTGACCGTCGTGGCACCATTTATGGAACCTATGAATTGTCGGAACAGATTGGTGTATCACCTTGGTATTGGTGGGCCGATGTACCTGTGGTGAAACAGCAGAATCTCGCCATCGAGCGTGGCAACTATACCGCTGGCGAACCTGCCGTGAAATACCGTGGTCTCTTCTTTAACGATGAGGCTCCTTGCCTCACCAACTGGGTGAAGCAAGCCTTTGGCACCAACTACGGTGGCCATGAGTTCTATGCCAAATGCTTTGAGCTCATCCGTGTTTGAAAAGATTGTAGTGGATTACGGTGGTTACAAGCCTGCCTACCTCTTTGGCGATGAGTCACCTTATAGTCGTTCTGTTACCGACTATTAAATGAAAGCCGTGACATATTGTTTTTATAAGCATTAAATTACTGATAACTATGAACAGAATAGGGCTTCCACTTTTTACGCTTCTCTTCATGCTCTGTATACCACTTGGCGCGCAACAGGTTTTACGGGATGCTATATTCTACTATCTTGGACAAGAGATGGTTGGTTTTCCGCAAGAGAAAATGAGCATTCATACTGACCGCCCTTCTTACTTGGCAGGTGAGCGTATTTGGTTTAGAACCCATCTGGTAGATGCGCTACAGATGAAGCAAGCTAATGCGAGTCGTTATGTGTATGTAGAGTTGATTGACCCTGCCGCACAACTCGTGAAGCGTATCAAGTTGAGGCCCGATTCTTTGGGTTATTTCCATGGTTATTTTGATGTTCAAGAAGAACTGCCTGAAGGGTATTATACCCTTCGGGCTTACACGCAATTTATGCGTAATGTAGGAACGGATTATTTCGCTCATAAACAGGTGCTTATCTCTACGCCGGCTACGCAAGATCTTACTCCTCATGTCCGGCTGATAGAACAAGGTAGCAGTGTGGCTACTGTCATTCATTTTAGTTCTGTAGGATATGCAGATACGTTAGTTCCACAGGAAGCTACTATCTTTCCGAAAGGTACGCTTGAGGAGGATGGCATTCGCTTAAAGTTTCGTGACGGTGTGGCAAAATTTGCTTTCCGTAAGTGGGAGGTGAATGAACAACGTACTTTTCTGCTTCAAACGGTATATAATAACAAGGTAGCCAGTCGCTTCCTGTCTCTTCCTACAGATACCACTCGTTTTGCTGTCAGCTTTTTCCCCGAAGGAGGTTCTGCTATCGTGGGTTGTAATCAGCGTATTGCCTTCAAGGCTTTGGCGGCTGATGGATTGTCTATAGAGGTGAAAGGTGAAGTGGTGGATGATCTTGGTCAAAAATGTGCTTTGTTACAATCGGTACATTTGGGTATGGGGTCTTTTGTACTTAATTACCAAGCCGGACGCAAATATTATGCGCACTGTTTGGCTAAGAATGGGGCGAAACAGACCTTTGAATTGCCTCAGCCAAAGGAAGACGCTGTCGGACTGGCTGCTCGTTGGACTGGCGATTTTTTGCGGTTGTCTTTATTACAGCCTGCTGCTGAATCTAGGCAACGTCCGTTGACTCTGGTAGCGCAGCTCAGAGGGCTGGTTTTATATGCAAACCCTTGGGATTATAACCAGCCAAAAAATTACATTCGAGCGTAGTTTCTTTCCTGCCGGTATCACGCATTTGATGCTGATTGATGATAAAAAAGAACATAGTCAGTGAACGACTGGTCTTTAATATGCGTGCTGATGTGAAGGCTGACCTCACTGCTGCAACAGACAAGCCTGCTTATGAGCCTCGACAAAAGTGAATTTAGCACTTACGTTGAAAGATGCGTTAGGACATCCGTTGAAAGGTAACTTTTCTTTGTCCGTGGTGGATGGCCATGATGTGAAGCCTGACTCAACGCAGAACATCCTTTCCGATTTGTTGCTGACTTCTGATTTACGTGGTTATATCGAGCAACCTCTTTCTTATTTTCAAGGGAATAAATTACAGTCACATCAGTTGGATTTACTCATGATGACTCAAGGTTGGAGAAGATATAATATCCCTGAAGTGGTGAAAGGAAATGTTACGGAAAAACTATCCTATCCGCTTGAAACCAGCGATGTGGTGAAGGGTAGGGTAGAAGGCTTTCTCAAAGGACTGAAAGATGCTAATCTGACACTCTTGGCCATCCGAGATTCATTGTTGGGTACTCATGTAGCAATCCCGGATAAGGATGGTTATTTCAGTTTCGACCAAATGGAATATCCGGAACGTACCAAATACATCATTCAAGCACTTAAATCCAAACGAGGAAGTGCAGGTGTTTTCTTGACACTTGATTCTGTCATTTCTCCTGCACAACCGCAATTGAAACTATTACAGCCACGTACACCTCTGCTTGCCGAGCGTAATTATGTGATGAAAATGGATCAAAAATATACGTTGGAGAATGGAATGCGTGTGTATAACTTGGGTGAAATATTGGTCACGGCCCGTCGTAAAAAAGTAATACAGCTGGTGACTCTCCCTATTATTCGGCCAATGTGTCCAGAGTCATTTCACGGAAAGACATAGAAAAAGGAAACTTCAGTTCTGTGCTTGATATGGTTCGTCTGTTGCCGGGTGTGGCGGTGATAGGTTCGGAAGTAACCTATCGCGGACAGCCTACATTGGTAATATTGGATAATATGCCTGAGGAGAATTTTGATTATGAACGGTTGATACCTGATGATGTGGGTGACTTGTTTTTTGCTCCCCTACCACGGTGGGACCTGTCTTTGGCGGTCGGGGTGCCAATGGAGCCATTGTTATCAATACCCGTAGAGGTTTTGTAGAAAAAATACGGTGAATAATAATATGGCTATAGTGCGCCCCATCGGCTATCAGCAGTCTGTAGAGTTTTACTCTCCGGTCTATGATACTCCCGAAAACTCAAATCAACCAAGCCCGATTTGCGCTCTACTATCTATTGGAATCCGGCTGTAACAACAGACGAACATGGCGAGGCGCATATATCTTTCTATACGGCTGATTCTTCTTCACGGTATCGTCTGGCGGTGGAAGGTGTTAGTGCTATAGGAGCGATTATCTGTAGTGAACAAGATTTATTTTGAACAATCTATAATTTATTATTAAATCCAATGAGAAGAATAAATGCGATATTTGTAGTATTGATTACATGGTTCTTGACAGTTCCCATGTGTGTAGTGGCTCAGAATGCAAATCCTTATCTGCCCCTGTGGGAGCATTTGCCTGATGGAGAGCCTCATGTCTTTGAAGATCCCGATCAACCCGGTAAATATCGGGTATATATCATAGGGTCTCATGATGTAAGATTTACGGGTTATTGTGGTGCTGATATCCATGCGTGGTCTGCTGCCGTGGATGATTTGACGAATTGGCGTGATGAAGGTCCTATTTTTACGTATAAAGTTGATGGTAAATGGGATGTGATGTTTGCCCCTGACCTTGTGGAAGTGAAACGCAAGGATGGAATTAAGGAATATTACCTGTATCCACATAGTTGTGGTCGTGGGCGTGTGGCGATGGTGGCCAAAGGAAGTCGTCCTGATGGTCCTTTTACGCCCATTAACCTGACGGCTGACGGAACACGTACTACTGAAGGTAGCGTGATTGGATTTGACCCATCGGTGTATGTGGAGTATGTGACTGATCCCAAGGATCCTGATTATGAGGTTGGATTCAGGGCTTACGCCTATTGGGGCTTTCAAAAATCATCGGTAGCTGAGCTTGACCAAAACACCATGTGTACAGTTCGTCCTGGTACGGAGGTAGTGAAATCATTGATTCCTGCCAGTACCCGTTATGGCGAGTTGCGTAGAGAATCTGACAAGGAATCTCCTTATATTTATCAGGGGAAGACTTGGGGCGATTCAATTTCTTCGAGGCTTCCTCTATCCGTAAGGTGGGCAATAAGTATTTGATGATATACAGTGGTTATTCAGGTCCTGATTATGGCTTGGGTAGTACCAACTCATCGCTCCGCTATGCTTATGGTGATACTCCGCTGGGACCATGGAGGGCTGGTGGCGTGCTGGTGGCTTCTCGCGCACCGGTATTGAACAAAGAGGGTAATGCTCTGCAGACAACCAATGCCGGGCACAATACGCATGGCAGCATTGAACAGATTAATGGGCAATGGTATGTGTTTTATCATCGTCCTCCTCGTGGTTTTGGTAACGCGCGTCAGAGTATGGTGGCTCCCATCAACATAGAATGTGATAAGCGTTCGGTGGCTGATGGTGGAAAAGTGGTGATTACGGCTTTTGATCCATATGCTAAAAATAAGGAGTGGAGTGCAATGGCCAGCAATGGTGATTCCTATCGAGGAGCCGAGGTGACCTCTGAGGGCTTTAATATCTTTGGTCTGGACCCTTACCAATTTTATTCAGCCGGATATGCTTGCTATTTGAGTAATGGGCAAACCATGCAAGACTCTTGGGATATTTGGGATAACCATGCTCCTTGTACCAACGTGAAACATGGTGATGTCATTGGTTATAAGTATTTTGGATTTGGTGGGCTCAAAAAAGATAAATTGGGACTCAAGGCTTTTGCGGGTACTCGCAAAGGAAATCAGACTAAGCTCAGTATCTTCTTGGCTCCTTTGGTGAAGGATGGCTTCAAGGTGAGTGTGTGGATAGATGGTCCTTGGGACAACGCTGCATGGAAAGGACGCAAACTGGGTGAGATAGAGGTGCCTGCCGGTTCTGCCTCTTCTATACAAGAGTTTACATTGGATGTCTCTTCTTATGTGGATGGTTTGAAGGGCAAGCATGCTATCTATTTGGTGGCTGAAGGGAAACCTCATACAGCACTTTATGATTTCATCGGTCTAGGGTTTGGCAGTAAATATCAGAAACTGATTCGCCACATCGCTCCTGAAGTACAAATCTATGTGGATGGTAAAGCGGCTGAAATGCCGAAGTATCCAGTGCGTTCAACGGCTGAAAATGGTATTACTGGGTATAATCATTATTTGGTGCAAGTTGATGCAACGGACACTTCTCGAAATCCGGTAATTACAGCGAAAGCTACATCACCCGAGGTGAGCATAAAGATAACTCAGCCCTCTGCTTCTAAGGATGGCATGGTAGAATGCTGCTATAAGGGTGTGGTGAAGTACTTCGCAGTGAGAAGTAAATAGTTATCAAAAACTATAAAAAGAATGATACGCAGGAAAGTTTTCTTATTGACCGCCATCGCTATGATGGCTATAGCGAGCGGAAGTGTGTATGCCCAGAGCGGATTGGAAGCTGTAGGCCCTGTTCCCAACACCATGCAATTGGAGTGGCAGCGGATGGAGCAGTATGCCTTCATCCATTTCTCGATAAACACTTATACCGACCAGGAGTGGGGTGACGGAAGTAACGATCCGAAACTCTTTAACCCCACGGAGTTAGATTGCCGACAGTGGGCGCGGGTATGCAAGGAGTCGGGGCTGAAGGGGGTGATACTTACGGCGAAACATCACGACGGGATTCTGCCTGTGGCCGTCGAAGTATACCGAATACTGGTGAAGAACTCGCCATGGCGCGAGGGACGGGGCGATTTGGTAAGGGAACTGTCGGATGCTTGTCGGGAGTTCGGATTGAAGTTCGGAGTGTATCTCTCGCCGTGGGATCGAAACCGAGCCGATTATGGACGCCCTCTTACGTGGAATACTTCCGCAACCAGTTGACGGAGCTATTGACCAATTATGGCGACGTGTTTGAAGTATGGTTCGACGGGGCCAACGGTGGATGGGGATATTACGGTGGAGCGAGGGAGAATCGCGTGATAGACCGTGCGACATATTACGATTGGCCGGGAACAATAGAGCTGATACGCAAGCTACAACCGAATGCGATAATATGGAACGAGGCAGGACCTGACATCCGCTGGTGCGGTAATGAGGGAGGTTCTATAGGTGAAACCAACTGGAGCCGATTTGACGCTCATGAGTTTGTGCCGGGTACAGCAGATACGGATGTGCTGCGTTTTGGACGAGAGATGGGAACGGACTGGGTACCGGGCGAGGTGAACGTGTCGATACGTCCTGGATGGTTTTACCATACGTATGAGGACTCAAAAGTAAAGTCACTGTCGCAACTGCTCAACATATACTATAATTCCGTGGGGCGCAACGCTACATGGCTACTCAACTTTCCAATAGACCCCCGCGGACTCATTCATGAGAACGATGTCAAAGCAATGAAGGAACTGAAGGTAACGCTCGACCAGACCTTTGCAGATAATCTTGCACGAAAGACAAAGGCGACAGCCGACAGCGAGCTTAGTTCAAAATACAGCGCGGCAAAAGCCATCGATGGCAAGGCCGACACTTATTGGACGGCAGCAGACGGTAAGAAACCCGTCGCCATCACTCTGAAGTTCAAGAGACCGACAACTGTAAACAGACTGCTCATTCAGGAGTATATACAGCTGGGACAGAGAGTGAAATCATTCAAGGTAGAAGCTCTTGTCAGCAATGCAGCCGTTGACGGACATTTGCCTAAGCAAGAGTGGAAGGAATTGGCTCGCGAGACGACCATCGGATATAAGCGAATACTGAGATTTGGCACGGTGAAGGCGGATGCGCTGCGCATCAGCATAGATGACAGCGATGGCACGCCACTTTTATCTAATGTAGAGTTATACAATGCTCCGCAGATTCTCCATGCTCCGGCAGTGACGAGAGGTAAGGATGGCGAGGTGGTGATCATTCCATCAGACCATGAGTCGGCGGTATTCTACACGCTTGATGGAACGGTACCCACACGTTCGTCGCGGCGATACACTGGTCCTGTACCGACAGAGGGTAGGGTAAGCGTAAAAGCGATTTCCGTCGATGAAACAACTGGCAGGGAGAGTGCCATAAGTGCGGAGTCATTTGATATCTCACACAAGAAGTGGGCAGTAATCTCTGCCGACCGTAATGCAGTATGGGCTATTGACGGTAATCACGGCAGCAACTGGCATCAGCGCGGAGCGATGCCTGCTGACTTGACGATTGACCTCGGCGAGAAAGTGGAGATGCGCGGCTTCCGCTATCTGCCCGACCAAAGCGCCCTTTTTCGCCTCAGGCTTCATCACATTTTATGAATTTTACGTATCTGACAACGGCAGTAACTGGCGGAAAGTGACTGAAGGCGAATTCTCTAACATCCGCAATAACCCCGCAGCGTGGCATACCGTGGAGTTCGCCCCGGTGAAAGCCCGTTATGTGAGGCTGAGAGCCAAGGCGAACAGTAGTAATGACAATGTGGCGGGATATTCGGAATTTGATATCATAACGAATTAATGAAAAATAAATATGAGAAAATTTTGTTTTTACTCTGTTTGCTGGCAGGGACAAGTGAAGCGGCCACTTATACAGTGAAAGTGGGGCAAGGACAAGTCAAGGTGGAATGGTATGCCGACGGTGTGGTGCGAGTGGTGAAGACACCTACTACGGCGGAGTTTGTAAGGAAAGCCTCGCAGTGACTGCCGCTCCGAAGGACATTAAAGTCAAGGTAAAGGAGACGCAGGACACACTGTTCCTCTCGGACAGCCGCATACAGATTGCAGTGGCAAAACACAGTGGTGAGATTGTTTATCGCATGGCGAAGCGTGCAGAGATTGTTAGGGAAGCATCGGAAGCAGTGTTCACTTCGGTAGATGACGCTGGGCGTAAGTCGTGGAAAGTGAAGCAGGGATTCAGGTTAGAGAAAGACGAGGCTATATATGGTCTCGGCATATTGCAAAACGGAAAGATGTCACAGCGGGGAGTAAACAGACAGTTGCGACCGGGAAATACAGAGGACGGTGTGCTGTTCTTCCAGTCGGAAAAAGGATACGGAATATATTGGGATAATTATTCGCCTACAAATATTTCTGATAAAGGCACTGAAGTTGCTTTCTGTCGGAAGTGGGCGATGCCGTAGACTATTATTTTATATATGGAGGTAATGCCGATGGAGTGGTGTCGGGCGTTCGTGAACTTACGGGCGATGTACCAATGCTGCCACTGTGGTCGTATGGATTTATGCAGAGCCGTGAGAGATATAAAAGTCAGCAGGAATTGCTTGATGTGCTTCATCGTTATCGTAAGGATGGAGTACCGATAGACTGTATGATTCAGGACTGGCAGTATTGGGGAAACAACTATCTGTGGAACGCTATGGAGTTTATGAGCGAGTCGTTTCCAAATCCTAAGGCGATGATTGACGAGGTCCATGCACAGAATGCTAAATGTATGATTTCTATTTGGTCGTCGTTTGGACCGATGACGAAGCCTTTACCGCCAGCTTGATGAGAAAGGACTGTTGTTTGACATAAAGACATGGCCGCAGTCGGGCATCAGTCATCAGTGGCCTCCACGTCAGGATTATCCGAGTGGTGTAAGGGTGTATAACTGCTATTCTTCGGAAGCTCGTGATATATATTGGGAGAATCTGAAGCGCATCTACGATCTTGGAATGGACGGCTGGTGGATGGACAGTACAGAACCTGACCACTTCAATTGGCAACCAGCGGATTTCGACCGACAGACAGGTATGGGCAGCTATCGCAGTGTGTTGTGCGCCTTTCCGCTGATGACCGTTGGCGGTGTGTACGACCATCAGCGTGCTGAGAGCGACAGTTCACGTGTGTTTATACTTACTCGTTCATGCACCTTTGGTCAGCAGCGTTATGGTGCTAATGTGTGGAGCGGCGATGTAGTGTCTACATGGGATATGCTTAGAAAGCAGGTTCCCGCAGGGTTGAATTTTTCACTTACCGGCAATCCTAATTTTAATTCTGACCTCGGTGGATTTTTTTTCGCCGGTTCATACAACCGTTCGTGGAAAGGTAAGCCTGCCTACGAGAATCCCGCCTATCATGAGCTTTATGCCCGTTGGACACAGCAGGGAGTGTTTACTCCAATGATGCGCAGTCATGGTGCAGACGTACCTCGCGAGTTGTATTATTATGGTAAGGCAGGCGAACCTGTTTATGATGCCCTCCTAGGAGCGATAAAGTTGCGTTATCGTCTCTTGCCTTATGTTTATAGCACGTCATGGAGCGTGAGTAAGCGGCGTGATACGTTTATGCGTGCCTTGGTGATGGACTTCCCTACTGACACAAAGGCTAAGAGTCTCAACGATGAGTATATGTTCGGTCGCGCCATCCTTGCCACTCCTATACTCAATGCGCAGTACACGCCGGAGGTTGTTCGCCACGATGCCGATGCTAATGCGGGATGGGACAAAAATACGGGGAGGACCCAAATGAATGCAATGGAAAATGTGGATTTCAGCCATCCCTCGGAGCATACAGTCTATCTGCCCGCCGGCAGCCGATGGTATTATTTCCATAACGACAAGGTATACGATGGAGGTCAGGACGTGAAACTTGAGATTCCGTTCAGCGAGATTCCTTTCTTCATCCGTGGTGGTTCGATATTGCCGATAGGCCCTGATGTACAGTATAGTGGCGAGAAGGTGTGGGATAATCTTGAGATACGTGTTTATCCCGGAGCTAATGCCGAGTTTACGCTATATGAAGATCGTGGTGACGGCTATGACTATGAACAGGGCAAATACAGCGAGATTCCCATGACATGGAACAACCGCACACGCACGCTCACGATACACAACCGCCGAGGTTCATTCCGTGGCATGACTGCTAAGAAAACATTCAGGGTGACGTTGCCGGAGAGTAAACAAAAGACGGGAGATTACAATGGCAAGAAAATCGCTATAAAGCTATAACAAGTGAAGTTAACGAGATAAGAAAATATGAGAAGATTTTTTTATTTCAAATTGCTATTTATGGCAATTATGCTGCTGGTTGGCACTGATGCGGTCGCAACGAACAAGACACTGACACGCAACGGACAACCGGCTTGCGAGAGTTTTAATGACAACTGGCGTTTCTGCCGCTATGGCCTACAGCCTGATGGAGGGCGAATTGATGAACCTAAGGGACTGGAAAAGCCGGCTTTTGATGACAGTCGATGGAGGAAATTGGAGTTGCCACACGATTGGGCTATCGAAGGACCGTTCCGTATAGAACTGGCGGGAGAGATGGGAAAACTGCCTTACAAGGCCATCGGATGGTATAGGAAGAATTTCACTTTAGACAAGAGCGATGCAGGACGGAGGATATATATTGACTTTGATGGTGCGATGTGTTATACCGAGGTATGGGTGAATGGGACGTTCGTGGGCGAATGGCCGTATGGATACAATTCATTCCGTTTCGACCTTACGCCATACGTGAAGTTCGGCGAAGACAATCTTATAGCCGTGAAATTGAACACAGAGAAGTTTGACTCTCGCTGGTATTCGGGAGCGGGAATCTACCGCAACGTATGGTTGACGAAGACCGAACAGGTGCATGTCGGGCATTGGGGACATTCGTGACTACTCCTGAGGTGAGCACCGTTGCGGCGAAGGTGAATGTAGAGACAACAATAGAAAACCATACATCGGTGGTGAAGACTGTCAGTGTGGAAACAAGCATATATGTTTTGATGCTGATGACCGTCTGCGTGGCAGGGCGGCAATGATTGAGAATAAAGAAGTGGCGGTGAGAGCTAACGGCAGCATGAAAGTGAACATCGGAGGCGAGATAAAGAGTCCCAAGTTATGGGAAGTGGACTCGCCCAACCGCTATGCGGCTGTCACACGATTATATACAGACGGAAAGCTGATTGACGAATACCGCACCGCCTTTGGCGTGCGTACCATTGAGTTTACGGCTCGCGACGGGTTTAAACTCAACGGAAAGGTGACGGTGATAAAGGGCACGTGCAACCACCACGACCTTGGGGCTCTGGGCGCAGCGTTTAATCTGAGTGCGCTGAAACGACAGTTCCGCATACTGCGCGAGATGGGGGACAACGCTCTACGATGCTCGCATAATCCGCCGGCTCCGGAGTTTTTGCATTTGGCAGACAAGATGGGATTTCTCGTGATGGACGAAGCCTTCGACGCATGGGCGGCAGGCAAGCGTAAAAAGTGATTACGCCCGTATGTATGAGCAGTGGCATGAAAAGGATTTGAAGGCGATGATACATCGAGACCGCAACCATCCATGTGTCGTGCTGTGGTCGATAGGCAACGAGGTGATAGAGCAGCGCGGGGTGGAGATAACGAAACACCTTGCCGACATCGCCCGCCGCGAAGATTCGACCCGTCCGCTGACTGCGGGATATAACGACCCTGACGGAGCGCGTGACGTGGGAGCACCGCTGTCGCTCGACGTGATGGGAATAAACTATTTCTACGGCGGGCAGGAGCGATTTGAGAAAGACCCACGATACAAGGATATGCCGACACTGTGCGCAGAGACTTCGTCACAGGTAAGCACTCGTGGTTTTTACACTTTTAATTACGATCGCGATGCATTGCAGAACTATCAGATTTCGTCTTACGACTACCGTCACAAGGGACAGCTGAACACGGGATGGATGTGTCCGCCCGACGCTATGTTCCGCATGTTTGAGGAGAAGCCTCACCTGATGGGTGAGTTTGTGTGGACGGGATTTGACTATTTGGGTGAGCCTACGCCGTATAATTCTGACGAGACGGTATTGACCAACTATCGCCATGACAAGGCGAAGCAGGCTGAGGTGGCTAAGGAACTGGAGGAACTGAGAAAAAAAGACTCCGCCATCACGCAGCAGTTACTTCGGCATTGTGGACTTGGCGGGATTTCCGAAAGACCGATATTATCTCTATCAGTCGCACTGGCGGCCTGACTATCCGATGGCTCACATCCTGCCTCACTGACTTGGCCAGAGAGAGTGGGGCAAAAAGTTCCGGTGCATGTATATACATCGGGGGATGAGGCGGAGCTGCTCCTAAACGGCAAGAGCCTCGACGCAAGAAGAAGGTGGCGCGACAAGATTATCGACTGGTGGCATGACGTGGCGTACGAGCCGGGCGAGATAAAGGTGGTTGCATATAAGGACGGCAAGGAGTGGGCGATGGCTGTGCAGCGCACAGCATTGAAGCTGCCACTCTGCAACTCTCTGCTGATCGCAACAAGATAACATGTGATGGCAAGGATCCCGCTTTCATCACGCTGAAGGTCTGCGATGCGCAGGGTACACTTGTGCCACGAAGCGATGCGACGGTGAAGTTCTCTGTGGAGGGACCTGCTGAAATCATCGCCACCGACAATGGTGACGCCACGTCGTTTGAGTCGTTTCAGTCACCGCAGCGCAAGGCGTTTAACGGAATGGCGCTCGCAATAGTACGGACAAAGAAAGGCGAGACGGGAACAATCCGAGTGAAAGCCGAAAGTAACGGATTGCAGGCTGGCGAGGTGATAATAAAATCGAGGAAGTAAGCGGGGGCATAAAGACGATATTCCGCAATCAAAAAGAATACGAAATAACAGTTTATTATTAAGCACTATGAAAATAAAGAATATATTTCTGCTATGTCTTCTCGGCTCGGCAATGCCGGTTGATGCTGCCGCCAATAAGGTGGAGATAAAACGTGAGGGCGGAAATATCGTAATGCTTCCGATGAACGACAACGCAATCAGAATACAAGTGGCCGGCTCGGTTGGTGTGCAGCCCGATGAACTGATATATGTGAACAAAGTGGAAAACGTGAAATATTCTGTCTGTGAACGTGGTGGCACGACTACGTTGAAAGTTAAGAATATGACGGCCGTATATGACGCTGCCACCGATGCCATTGCATTCACCGATGCGAAGGGGAAGGTGTTGCTCAAAGAAATCTCCCACGGACGAACAATGAGAGAATCGGAGGTGCAAGGAGAAGCAACCACCGCTGTCGCTCAGCGATTCTCCTCGCCTGCAGACGAATATCTTTTTCGGTACGGGACAGTTTCAGGATGGATATGTCAATGTGCGCGGTCTTTCTCGTCGGCTCACTCAGGTGAATACCCAGATTTCCATCCCGTTCGTTTTGTCGAACAAAGGCTACGCTCTGCTGTGGAACAACTACGGTCTCACGGAGTTCAATCCCGCCTCTCAGTCTAAGGTTCTGAATCCTGTGGAATGCATGGGCAAGACAATCACCGTCGATGTCACCTCCACCAAAGGCAACAAGAAAGAGACGCGCAACATCAACGCTTTTGAGGCGGAGATAGAGGTGGCGGAAACAGGAGAATATTCCATACTGATGGATGTTGGCCAGAGGATGGCACGCAAACATAAGGTAATTATAGACGGCAAGACTATGGTGGATATCAACAATCTGTGGCTGCCGCCCACAACATCTTTCATGACCCGACTCACGAAGGGTCGTCACAAGGTGGTGGTCGAGGGTGAGAAGCGCGACAAGCCTACTGTATACTGGAGAAAGAACATCAATGAAACGGAATTGCGATCGCCAGTATCCACCGGCATCGACTACACGGTGTTCGCAGGCAGTCCCGATGAGGTGATAGCCAGTTACCGACAGCTCTCGGGCAATGCTCCGATGATGCCGTTATGGGCGATGGGCTACATCCACTGCCGCGAGCGATACAAGACGCAGCAGGAGTTGCTGGAGAATGCCAAGGAATTTCGTAAGCGCGACATCCCTATCGACATGATTGTACAGGACTGGCAATACTGGGGAAAATACGGTTGGAACGCCATGCGATTTGATGAAGAGAATTATCCCGATCCGGCACAAATGGTGAGGGAGTTGCACAATGAGAATATCCGATTGATGATTTCCGTTTGGGCGAAAGTGGACGAGGAATCGGCTGTCGGAGCGAAAGCAAAAGAGCTGGGATATCTGTTGCCAGGAATAGACTGGGTGGACTTCTTCAATTCCAAGGCTGCCGACTACTACTGGGCGAATTTCAGTAACGGACTGCTCAAACCATACGGTATCGATGCATGGTGGCAGGACGCCACTGAACCAGAGAACGATGACCTGCAGGGACGGCGGATAAACAACCAGCAGTGGCCGGGTGAGGTGTACCGTAATGCGTTCCCGATGTTTGTCAACCGCACTGTGTTCACCGGACTGAGAAAGGATGCTCCCGAGAAGCGAGTGATGATACTCACTCGTAGCGGATTTCCCGGACTACAGCGTTATGCCGCTGCTACATGGTCGGGCGACGTTGGTCACGATTGGGAGACTCTGCGCCGACAAATAGCGGGCGGACTAGGACAGATGGCAGCCGGACTGCCTTGGTGGACTTTTTGATGCGGGAGGATTTTTCCGTCCGTGGAACCAATACGAAAGCCCGGTATCACGAGATGTTTCTGCGCTGGCTTCAGGTGGGAGCATTTCTGCCGCTGATGCGAGTGCACGGATATATGAGCGACACCGAGCCATGGCGTTACGGCGAGCTGGTGGAGAGGGTAGCTCGAAAATACATCACCCTTCGTTATTCGCTCATGCCTTACATTTATAGCAATGCCGCTCGCGTCACCAACGAAGGTTACACCATTATGCGACCGTTGGTGATGGACTTCCCCGATGATGAGCATGCGCTGCAACAGAAGTACGAATATATGTTTGGCTCGTCGTTGCTTGTTTCTCCAATAGTTGAGCCAAACGTCAATAGCTGGACGACTTATCTCCCTAAGTCCTCCGACTGGTATGACTTCCGCACCGGCAAGCGTTACTCCGGCGGCACATCTGTGACAACCACTGAGAGCATTGAGACGATGCCCGTCTTCGTCCGATCCGGCTCCATTATCCTTATGGCTCAAGGCAAGCGTTATGCCGCCGACAAGTCAGCCGCTCCGCTTACCATTCGCATCTATCCTGGCAGAGACTGCACCTTCTCATTCTACGAAGATGATGGAGAAAACCTACAACTGCGAGCGCGGCGAACGCTCCCTCATCCAGTTCACGTGGAGTGAGTCCAAGCAGCAGCTCACCATCGCCAAGCGTGAAGGACAGTATAAGGGAATGCCCGAAAACCGGACGTTCATAGTGATGTTCCCCCGACGGACAGCAGAAGGCAGTGAAGTATTTTGGGAAAAAAAACAATAATGAGAAAAAAAACAATAACATGATAATAATATGATTAACAAGAAACTGATAACAACCGTTCTCTGCCTTTGTCCGGCTTTCGTCAGCATGACCCATGCTCAGGACAAACTCTATCCCGAACTCTTTCCGCTGAGTGATGTGCAACTGCTTGACGGACCATTTAAACATGCCCAAGATCTCAACCGCAGCGTACTACTGGAATATGACGTTGACAGACTATTGGCTCCGTTCCTCATCGAGGCCGGATTGAAACCTAAAGCTGAAAAATTCCCCAACTGGCCGGGGGCTGGATGGCCATGTGGCTGGTCACTATCTCTCCGCCATGGCGATGAACTACAGAGCCGGAGATGGCGAGGAGTTCAAGCGGGAGGATGGAATATATGCTCAGCGAACTGTACAAATGCCAGCAAGCCAATGGTGACGGATACATTGGCGGTATTCCCAATGGTAAGGCGGGATGGAAGGAGATAAAGAAAGGAAATGTTGGCATAATATGGAAATATTGGGCTCCTTGGTACAATCTCCACAAACTCTATGCCGGACTACGCGATGCATGGCTCTATGCCGATAGTGAATTGGCAAAGAAGATGTTCTTGGATTACTGTGACTGGGGAATCGGTGTAATTAGCGGTCTCAACGATGAACAGATGGAGCAGATGCTTAACAATGAGTTTGGCGGTATGAACGAAGTGTTTGCCGATGCATATCAAATCTCGGGCGACACGAAATATCTCGATGCGGCGAAGCGATTTTCTCATAAATGGCTGTTTGAGAGCATGCGTGACGGAAAAGATAATCTCGACAATAAGCACGCCAACACCCAGGTGCCGAAAGCTGTCGGCTATCAGCGTGTAGCAGAACTGAGTGTCCAAGCGAAGCGCAGCGGCGATGCGGTAGACTACACTCGTGCGGCCTATTTCTTTGGCAGACGGTCACAGCCAACCGATCACTCGCTTTCGGCGGCAACAGCCGTCGCGAACATTTCCCTGACGATGCTGATTATCTGAGTTATGTAGATGACCGCGAGGGACCGGAGTCATGCAACACCTACAATATGCTTCGGCTCACTGAAGGATTATTCAGAAAGGATCCTAAAGCAGCTTATGCCGATTTTTATGAACGCGCCTTGTTCAACCACATTCTTTCCACCCAGCATCCTGTTCACGGCGGATATGTCTATTTCACTCCCGCTCGTCCCGCCCACTACCGTGTTTACTCCGCTCCTAACGAGGCGATGTGGTGTTGCGTGGGTACCGGTATGGAAAAACCATGGTAAGTATGGCGAGTTTATTTACGCCCACACTGGAGATTCGCTCTATGTCAACCTCTTCATCTCCTCGCGACTCGAATGGAAGAAGCGGAGGATCAGTCTAACACAGACTACTTCGTTTCCTAATGAAGGCAAAACGTGTCTCACCATCACAGCGAAGAAAAGCACGAAATTTCCATTGTTCGTACGTAAGCCGGGCTGGGTGGGCGATGGTAAGGTAATTATCACCGTCAACGGGAAAAGTATTGAGACAACAACCGCTGCCAACAGCTATTATACGATTAACAGAAAGTGGAAGAACGGCGATGTTGTGGAGGTGCAGATGCCGATGAATATACGTATTGAAGAATTGAAGCATCATCCCGAATACATAGCCATTATGCGTGGACCAATACTCCTGGGAGCTAACGTTGGGAAAGAAAACCTCAACGGTCTTGTTGTCAGCGACCACCGTTGGGGGCACATAGCTCACGGTCCGTTAGTATCTCTGTTCGACACACCGATGATTATCGGTGACAGAGAGAAAATTCTTCAGAAACTAAGTCAGATGAAACCCCGTGGCAGGCAAGCCATGTACATTCACTGTGCCGGGTCTTTTGAGGATAAGTATGCCGAGCTTGAGCTTCAGCCTTTCGCCTCTCTCCACGACTGCCGATATATGATATATTGGTTATCAATGTCCGACAGCCAATACCGCAGCTATCAAGCGGAGAAGAAGGATGCAGAAAAGAAGCGATTGCAACTAGACGCAAGAACGGTGGATATGGTGACCTGTGGTGAGCAACAGCCGGAGATTGACCACAATGTGAAGAGCAACCGATCTGGTACAGGCAATACTCATGGAGCCGCATGGCGCAAAGCCAATAACGATGGATATTTTACCTATGAGTTATCTACCAACGGCAAGGCCACCCTTTCGCTCTGTGTCACTTACTGGGGAAATGAAAACGGTAACTGTCGGTTCTCCATCCTTATTAACGATCAGCTCCTCACCAACGAAAATCTGCAAAACAAATGGAACTCTGACAAGTTTATGACTGTAGAGTACCCCATACCTACTCAGATGCTCAAAGGCAAACAGCAAGTGAGTGTCACATTCAAGTCGCAGAAGGGTACTACTGCCGGACCTATTTACAGCCTGCGCCTGCTAAACCAACAATGGGAATAAAGTATTAGATACAGAGATAGCGCCAGTAAACGGTGTGAAAGACATCTATTTTGTATGTCGCGGCAAAGCTCTGAAAGACATCATGTTTTTGACTATTGGACATTCTCGGAATAAAGATGACACTAATGATAGGATTTCATATTTTTGCACACACTGAATATAAATATAAGTATAGAACCTATGAATTAAAGTATTTATTAAAATCTATAAGTAGATGTTGAGAATTAGTTTAAATCGAATATTTTTCATGGCTTTGCGTAACCTCATAAATACATATAGCTATCGCAAAGATCAAAGTTTTCCAATTGACAGAGGCGCAACGTCTGGAATTGGAAAAGGTTTCCGTGCTGGCAAGAGCCATACATACCGTATGCCTTGCCGCGCAATTCTTTTGAAATCACAGGATCTGAAATCAGAGGATGTCGGCTCGCAAACGGAAATGACACTTGTATCTGTAAATGCTTGGGTGAAACGCTTCGAGTCAGAAGGAATTGCAGGTTTGGAAACACGTCCAGGACGTGGGCGAAAGCCAATAATGGACTGCTTGGACAAAGAAGCGGTTCGCAAAGCCATCGAGCAGAGCAGGCAGAGCGTGAAGAAAGCCAAGGAATCCTGGCAGCAGGCCTCCGGAAAGGAAGCGAGCGAGAGCACGTTCCGAGCTTTTTTATCCGCATTGGCACGAGATATAGACGTATAAGAAAACGTTCCAAGGGAAAGCCCTCGCCGCAGCTCTATGCGTACAAGATCGCACATCTCAACATAGTCGAGACGCTGTGGCGCATACTCAAAGGTAAATGGCTCAGACAGGCGGACTATGTATCCACGGACTCCCTGTTCTATGCTACAAACAGAGCATTGGCGGCAGTCGGGGATGAACTCATTATCAATTTTACCCATGCGGCTTAGTATAATTTAATTTTTTACAACTTACTTATTATTCTTGATATGAAGCGAATAAACTTATCTTTTCTTATGTTCGTGATAGCGGTAACTGTTATGGCCGACGACACTGTCGTTTCACCCGACGGCAGATTGAACGTATGTGTAAACAACAAAAATGGTATGCCGGTATATTCTGTGAGTTACGACGGAAAGTTTGTGCTGACAGAGTCCCGTTTAGGTCTTGTTGCCAATTATGCCGATTTCTCGAAAAACTTGAAATTGAAAGATGTACAGCGTGAGGATAATGTAGTGAAAGACTACTATATGATTAACACCAAGCAGAATAAATTTCATTACGTATCAAATAAGATGGATCTTATTTTTGAGAACAAGGATGGACATTGCATGACTGTCGCTTTCTGTGTGGCCAACAATAGCGTGGCTTTCCGCTACGAGCTTCAAAAAAGCCCAACAATGAGAAAGGTATTCCGCTGAGTGCCGTCATTCTTAAAGAAACGACGTCTTTCCGACTGGCAGAAGCTGCCACAAGTTTCCTCTGCCAGCAGAGCCTACCAATGGTTGGTTTTGCTAGAACAAAACCATCTTACGAGGAAACCTACGAAGCAGATGTTCCTGTGGCACAGCGCAAATCAAACAGTAAGCAAGGATTCACATTCCCTTGCCTGTTTCGCATCCCGGATGGAGATATCAACTATTGGGCGTTGGTGAGCGAAACTGGAGTGACAAGCAATTATTGCGGCTCACGATTGAGTGATTACAATCAAGAAACGGGATATAGCCTGCTGTTCCCACAAGAAGGCGAGAACAATGGAATAGGAAGCGTAACACCGGCGGTACCTGTTCCGTCAGCAACACCATGGCGTACCATTACGGTGGGAAATTCTCTGAAGCCGATTGTTGAGACAACGGTTCAATTTGATGTCCTTGACCCACTTTATGAAACAAAGTATGATTATAAACCAGGACGATATACTTGGAGCTGGATTCTTTGGGGAGACAGTTCGATGAACTGGGACGATCAGGTGAAATTTGTCGACCTTGCATCAGTGATGGGATATGAGTATATTCTCGTTGACGCTTTATGGGATTCACGCATTGGCTATGAGGGCATTGAACGTCTGGCAAAATATGCGAAAGGCAAGAATGTGGAGCTACTGCTTTGGTATAACAGCAATGGAGCGGTGAACGACGCTCCACAAGGTCCACACGGTGTGATGAATAACTGCATAGCCCGCAAGCGTGATATGAAATGGATGCAGAAGATTGGCGTGAAAGGTATTAAGGTTGATTTCTTTGGCGGTGACAAGCAGCAGACGATGCAGCTTTATGAAGAGATACTGAGCGATGCCAATGAATACGGCTTGCAGGTTATATTCCATGGCTGCACTCTTCCAAGAGGTTGGGAAAGACTTTATCCCAATTTTGTGGCAAGTGAGGCGGCTCTTGCCTCAGAGAACAGGAATTTCACCAATAGGTTTTCACGTTCAGAAGGTTTTGATATGACGCTGCATCCTTTTTGCCGAAATGCTGTTGCCAGCTTCGACTGGGGAGGAGTGTTTATGAATAAGCGTTTCAGCAAGAACAATAAGAGTCGGCATCCGAGATACACGTCGGATATCTTTGAATTGGCTACAGCAATCACCAACCAGACTAACGTAAACTGTGTCGCTATAATGCCAAATAACCTTGAAGATATGCCACAGCATGTTCTGGATTTTGCGCGCAATATCCCTACCACTTGGCAGGAGACGCAATTCATTGACGGATATCCCACAAAGTATTGTATCATAGCCCGCAAGCATGATGGACATTGGTATATAGGGGGACTGAATGGCACAGACCATCCCATGACCTTGACCGTAAATCTCCCGATGCTTGCCGGAAAGATAGTAAAGTATTATGTTGACAAGCCGCGCCGTATCATAAAGCAAGAAGACAAAGAGAATGTTGACAGTTATGCCTCCGAATTGACAAGTCTGAAAATAGACAAGAGTGGCAATGCGAAAGTTACCTTGCAACCGTTGGGTGGTATAATTATTGTCGAATAAAATTAGAAAGTTTTCTACATTATTTATCAGAGACAATGGATGTTCTCGGAATAAAGACGACACTAATGATGGAATTTCATATTTTTGTACACGCTGAATATAAAATAGCATAGAACCATGAAAATTAAAGAATTTATTAAAATCTATAACATGAAACAGCTTAAACTATATGTTTGCTGTGGTTTGTTGGCTTTTAGTCTGATGTGCAAGGCACAAACAACTACGGGAGGCGACAACATTGACCTGTCTGGTCAGTGGAGATTGGCCTTAGACTATAACAATCAAGGATTGCAGAATGAATGGTATAAATACTATTCGCAATGGGATAGTATGTCGCTTCCAGGTACTACTGATGAGGCCAAAAAGGGGCGACCGGAGTCGAAGCGTAAGTATGCCTACCGTGGATATGCTTGGTATGAAAAAGAGGTGACTATTCCAGAAAATTGAGAGGGAAACGTGTGATGTTCTCAATTGAGCGCGCTAAGGGGTCAATGGTCTGGTTTGATGGACAATACATCGGCTGTGACTCCACTTATATCTGTGAACAGAAATTTTTGCTGTCCAATGAGGCGGTTCCAGGTAAACATAAACTGACTGTGCGTATTTATAATGGAAATGATAAGAAATTATTGCCGCCTGTATCCATAGGCCATCAGTCCAACGATGGTACTGCCACCAACTGGAATGGTATGCTCGGTAAGATTCAACTCTGTGCTTATGAGGATATTTGGGTAGATCAAGTACAACTTTATCCCGATATTGACACGAAGACAGTGAAGGTGAAATGTGTCTTTGATGGTGTGACTGACAGACAGTGGGAAGGGTACAGTTCGTTTATGCGCCAACCTCTGGAATGCAGGTAGTCAGAAACATACGATTCCAGAGAAAACTTTTCACGTTAAAGGGGTGTCGAACACTGATACGGTGCGTGAATTTATTTATCCCATGGGACAAGATGTGCACTTGTGGAGCGAATGGAATCCGGCACTCTATAAATTGACGATGAGTAGTGAGCTTAAGAGCGGTGAGGATGTGATGGCTGATCATCGTCAACTAAACTTCGGCATGCGTAAATTTGCCACAAATGGTAAACAGTTTACCATTAATGGGACTCCAACCTTTCTGCGTGGAAAACACGATGGACAAGTCTTTCCTCACCAAGGTTATGCTCCTATGAATGTAGATGAATGGGTTAAGATTCTACGATTACTTAAAGATTGGGGAATCAACCACATCCGTTGCCACACTTGGTGCCCACCGGAAGCTTGCTTCACTGCTTGCGACATTGTAGGTATCTATATGCTCCCTGAACTTCCTCATTGGGGCAGCGTAGGTCGTAAGGCGAAAGTCGTTCAGGGAGATGTGGAGCAGAAACTGGAAGTTTATGACAACACTACTACTTATTTAATAGGAGAGGGCAGAAGACTGCTTGATCAGTTTGGTAACCACGCCTCGTTCGTTATGTTCGAAATTGGCAATGAACTAGGTGGCGATCGGCAAGAGTTGCAAAAAATCATCACGGGTTTTCGTGCTCATGACCCTCGTAAACTTTATGCAGCAGGTAGTAACAATTTCCTGACCAGACCCCAACAGCAAGAGGGGGGATGATTACTGGTCTAGCACACTCACAGGTGGAAGATATGGAGCGGGCGTATACACGGACTGTGAAGGCTATGAGGTCCGTGCTTCTTTCCCACAATCTAAGTTTGGTCATATGAACAACTATCTTCGGGGTACAGACTATGATTTCTCTGCTGGAAATTCACACTCTACAATTCCTGTGATTGGTCATGAAACAGGGCAATATCAGATGTATCCAGATACATCAGAGATTCATCTTTATACGGGGGTAACCACCTTGAATAACTTTATAGAGTATCAAAAGCGTTTGGATAAAGCGGGTTTGGGTGATTTGAGCCATAAATATTTTAAAGCTTCGGGCGCTTTGGCTGCTCTCTGCTATCGTGAGGAAATTGAGTCAGCTCTTCGAACCAAAGACTATGGTGGTTTTCAATTACTCGATTTACAGGACTTCCCGGGCCAAGGTTGTGCTTTTGGTGGGTGTACTGAATGCCTATTTCAAACCCAAGGGCGTGATTTCTCAAAAGGAATGGCATCAGTTCTGTTCCGAAGTAGTACCTCTTTTGCGTTATCCTGAATTTACGCTTACGAACAACGACACATTTGAGGGACGTGTGCAAGTAGCTAACTATAGTGCAAAATCTTTGTCTAAGCCTGTGAATTGGTCTATTAAGGATGGACAAGGAAACCTGATTGATAAAGGTTCATTTGGGTTGAAAGATATTCCTCAAGGTAATGTCTTTGACATCGCTACCCTTCGTTATTCCTTGGATGGAATTAATCACGCACAGAAGTTGAATATCACGATTAGTATTGAGGGTACTGAGTATGAGAATACTTATTCTATTTGGGTTTATCCGGCTGATGCAAAAATTAATGAAGGTAAAGTACAGGTCTTCACTTCGTTCAACCCAAAAGCACAAGAAGCTTTGAAGAAAGGTAAGAAGGTTTTGATTTTGCCTACTCCTGAGGTGCTTCCTACCAGTGTAGATGGGGCTTTTTCAGAGTGATTTCTGGAACTATAATATGTTCAAGAAATATGGGAATGTGGGTACCATGGGAATCTTGACTGATGATGAACATCCTGTATTTGCAGACTTCCCTACAGAATATCACAGCAATTGGCAGTGGTTCCGTCTGTTGCGTTACGGTCGTCCTATCGACATGGCTTCATTGCCTCGTGAGTATCGCCCTATGGTGCAAGTTATCGACAACTTTGTGCTCAACCGTAAGCTCGGTGTACTTTTTGAAGCTCAAGTGGGTAAAGGTAAACTGATGGTCTGTAGTATGGCACTTCAAGATAATATGAAGTATCCTGAAGGTAAGCAGATGTATAGGAGTATCCTGAATTATATGAACTCTAAACAGTTTAATCCTAAACAGATATTGTCTGTAGAACAAATCAAATCAATCATTCACTAACAATTGTAATATAATGAAGAAAAATTTCGTATTGATTACGTTGTTGCTGAGTTTGGCACTTCACTTAGCAGCCAGACCAGCTACACGACAAAAATTGACTTTAATTTCGATTGAACTTTTCACTGACTGATAGTCAGAAATATATTCTTACCCCTTTTGATAAAAGTCATTCAGAGTCTGTACAATTACCTCATGATTGGAATGTGAAGCAGGACTTCGATTCCAAATGGGGTGGAGCCACTGCCTATCTCCCAGAAGGCATTGGCTGGTATCAAAAAGAGTTTATACTTCCTGCTAGTACCAGTGGACGGCAAGTGAGCATCGTGTTTGATGGTATCTTCATGCAGAGCGATGTTTATATCAATGGTCATCATTTAGGTCATCGCCCATATGGTTTCTGTAGCATAGTTTACGACCTTACTCCTTATCTGAAAGCACCTGGCGAACTTAACTTCATGGCTGTTCGTGTCAATACTACAGGTGGACGTCCGCGTTGGTATGCGGGCGCTGGAATCTATCGTCATGCTTGGTTGGATGTGACTGAGGATGTGCATGTTGATACTTATGGTACCTACATCACAACCGCTCAGGTGAGGGCTGAGGCAGCGCAAGTGGCTGTGGTAACTACTGTGAAGAATAGGAGCGCTAAAAAACAGTACGTTACCCTTTTGCAAAAAAGTCAAAGATGCTACAGGTAAGGTCTTGGCTAAAAGTAGATCTCAAAGAGTGGTGGTAGAAGCAGGTAAAGCTTTTTGATGTGAAACAACTCCTTGATTTGGTTCAACCTAAACTTTGGACCCGGAGTCGCCGACATTATACACGCTAGAAACTTCGGTTAAGGCTGGTGGAAGCACTACTGATGTCTATACTAGCACTTTCGGCATACGTGCCATCGCATTCGATCCCAACCGTGGCTTTTTGCTCAATGGGAAGCAAGTCAAACTGAAAGGTATGTGTTTGCATCATGATGCCGGTGCCATGGGTGTAGCTGTCCCTTTACGTTCATATGAACGTCGATTGGAAATATTGAAAGAGTATGGTGTCAACGCTCTGCGTATGAGTCATAACCAACCTTCTACTGAGTTTTTAGACCTCTGTGATCGCATGGGCTTTTTGGTCATAGATGAGGCTTTTGACAAATGGAAGAGCGGTGATAATTACTATACTCGTCATTTCGATGAATGGTGGCAGAAGGATTTGGGCAACATGATATTACGTGACCGTAACCATCCCTGCATTATTCTTTGGAGCATAGGTAATGAGGTGGGGGAAGCCTGGAGAGAGGGTGAAGAGTATGTGAAGCGTGCTGCCATGCTGCAAGATTTCGTGCATCGGCTAGAACCTAGTAGGAAGGTTACCCTTGCTGCCCAAAATAATCACAAGGAAGCATTTGCAGGGGTGACTGATGTCATAGGATATAACTATCTTGAAGCACGGGCTATCAGCGATCACAAGAAATGTCCTAATCGTTGCTTCCTTATTTCGGAGGAGCTTCCTTACTATCGCGGTGCCGAGGGCAATTTGCGAAGCTATACGCCGCTCAATCCATGGAGTCTGATTGCCGAAAACGACTTCTTTGCCGGTGGCTTTATCTGGCCTGGCGTGGACTATTTGGGTGAAGCAGGTTGGCCTAGTAAGGGCTGGCCTAACGGCTTGTTCGATGTATGTATGTACGAAAAAAACCTCGTGCGGCCTACCATCGTGCTATGTGGAACAAAACACCGATGGTGCGCATTGCGGTGAAGGATCCTTTTGCCGACATCGATCATGGTCGCGATCTGTGGCAGTGGCCGGCTATTGTTGATCACTGGAACTATCCCAATAAATTCAATGGTCTTGTGATTGAGGTACTTACCACCACCAACTGTGAGGAGGTAGAACTGTATCGCAACGGCAAGTTGATGGGGCGTGAGCGTACGGCTGATTATACCAACAATACCATTGTATGGAACATCCCCTACACGCCCGGAAAGCTCGAAGCGAAGGGCTTTAACAAAGGCAAGGAGGTAGCTTATTGGAAGATTGAAACCGCAGGTAAGCTTGCTACTTTAAAGTTGAAGGCGGATCGTCAGACCATTAAAGCGGATGGTCAAGATTTGAGTCATATAGATCTGACATTAATAGATGATAAAGGAGTGAAAGTGCAGACTGATAATCGAATGATTACTGTGAAGGTGAGTGGTGAGGGACGTTTGGTTGCTTTGGATAGCGGTGATCTGCGTTTAAATAAATTTTATACCAACCAGATAAAATCTTACTTTGGACATGCTCTGCTTACTGTGCAATCTACACGTAAACCTGGTGTAATCCATGCGGAAATTCAAGTAGAGGGTATTGACAAACCATTTGAGGTGGTGATTAGAACTCGCTAATAAATAGAAAAACATATCGCATTAATAGATCTAACAAATATGAAAAATCAACTTTTAAAAAGTGTTTTGACGTTAAGCGCTTTTATGGTTACTATGTCGGTGAGTGCTCAACGGCCGATTATTCAGACCAAATTTACGGCTGACCCTGCACCAATGGTACATAATGATACTGTTTTTCTATATACTACGCATGATGAGGATTACGCACCTGAGGGTTATGCAGGCTTCCGTATGAAGGAATGGCTGCTTTACACCAGCACTGACATGGTGAATTGGACTGATCATGGTAAAGTAGCCAACTTGCATAATTTCACTTGGGCGGCCAAGGAAATTTCCGGTTGGGGTGGCTTTGATAATGGAGCATGGGCTCCACAATGTATTGAGCGAAATGGAAAGTTTTATTTATATTGTCCTCTTCAAGGTCGTGGCATAGGTGTGTTAGTGGGGGATTCTCCTTATGGTCCTTTTAAGGATCCTATTGGGAAGCCGCTTATTAGTGGAAAATATGATAGCATTGATCCTACAGTCTTTATTGATGATGACGGGCAAGCTTATTTGTATTGGGGAAATCCAAATATGTGGTATGCTAAACTTAATGAGGATATGATTAGCTTGAAGGGAGAAATTACGAAAGATACGAATCTCACTAAAGAAAATAGAGGTAATGTGCACTTTCAAGAAGGCCCTTGGATTTATAAAAGAGGTAAACAGTATTATATGGCTTATGCTCCTACTTGCTGTCCTGAGGGATTGGCTATGCTATGGGTGATACGCCTACTGGACCATGGGTGTTTAAAGGTTATCTCATGAAACCCGATGGCCGCTCTTCGGGCAATCATCCAGGAATTATTGATTATCATGGTAAAACTTATCTCTTTGGATTTAATTATCAATTAAACTATGCCATAACCAATAAGCATCATGAACGTCGTTCGGTTTGTGTGGCCGAAATAGCTTTTAATGCTGATGGTACAATTAATGAGGAACCTTGGTGGATGGAAAACCAAAATCCTTCACCTATCAGAACATTCAATCCATTAAGAAGGGTGGAAGCTGAGACTATGGCTTGGTCGGAAGGCATTAAGACATGTTCTCATGATGATGGAATCTCTATTGTTGCTACTAAAAACGGGGCTTTCATCCAAGTAGCTAATGTGAACTTTGGTAGTAAGGGGGCTTCGGCTTTCAGAGCTTTGGTTGGCGGAGAAAAATCAAAGAATATTTCATTAGAGATTCGATTGGATGATCTTAATGGTAAGTTAGTGAGAAAAATACAGATTCCTCAAAAAACTAAAAGCGGAAAGTATCGTACTATCAAGGCTAATATACCACGCGTCACGGGTGTTCATGATTTATATTTTGTGTTTAATAATATAAAGGGTGAAGATAATTATGCTTACATAGATTATTGGGAGTTTAAATAATTCAATTCTTCTCGTTGCGCCCTCTGCCGTGAAATACTGGCAGGGGGCGCTTGTTTTTTATAATCAATCTGTTTCTGTAGGATTGTTTTCTTTCATATAGGCAGTGGGATACATACCATAGAGCTCTTTGAATGACTTGGAGAAGTAGTTGGGGTCTGAGAAACCGGTGAGGTCGCTCACTTCTGCGATGGAGTGCTTCTTTTCGGCCAGTAAACGTGCGGCAGCCTGCAAACGGATGTTGCGGATAAAGCGACTGGAGGTTTGGTTGGTGAGCTCTTTTCAACTTACGATTGAGGTGCACAGTGCTGATGCCTATTTCATCGGCAATCTGCTTCACGGAAATCTCGGTGTTACTCAAATTGTCGTTTACTACTTTTATGATGCGTTCCATTAACTTCTCATCTGGACTTTGTAGGGTAGGGCTTTCGACTTTGTTTCCTATTTCTTGTGTACCGCTAAAACTGTTTTTTAAAGCCAATCTGTTCTGTATGAGGCTCAATATTGTACTACGCAGTATATTGAGGCTAAAAGGTTTGGTTATGTAGGCATCTGCTCCCACTGCAAGTCCTGTGATATTATCTGTTTCACGGGTTTTGGCCGTGAGTAGTATAATGGGAATATGATTGAATTGCAAATGCTGTTTGATATGCTTGCAAAGGCTTATGCCATCCATTTCGGGCATCATGATGTCACTTACTACTAGATTGAATGACTGCTTGTGGAGCAGTTCGATAGCTTCTTTGCCATTGCCGCATGAGGTGAGGTGGAAATCTTCAGCCAATTCACGACAAAGGTATTCATTAATCTCTTCGTCATCTTCCACAATTAATACGTGGTATTTGGTTTTGCTTTTATGCGTACTACTTCTTTTGCTTCGTTGCTGTAGCTGGTTTCTGATGTAGAGGCGAGACGTTCGTTCGTTTGGTCGCTTATGACTTCGCTTTCAACGTTTTCAGGCCTCTTTTCTGTGATCATATCTTCTTCGGCCAAATGTGATGATTCTAAGGGAAGTGTGATAGTGAAGTGGCATCCCGGTTGGTGCTCTCCATTGTTGTCGGCTTGAATAGTACCATGATGCAACTCGACTAATGAGCGAGTAAGGTTTAGACCGATACCCGTACCGATGGCTGCTCCATTGCTATCTTGTTTGGATTGGAAGAATCGGTCGAAAATCTTTTCTTTGTCTGCTTCAATCAGTCCTTTACCCGTGTCGCGAACCACGATTTGGGCCGATTGAGTGGTTTGTGTCAACTCAATAACGACCTCACCACCTTCGGGTGTGAATTTAAATGCATTGGATAATAAATTGAAGATAATCTTATCGAAATTGGATGGGTCAATCCATAGCTTTAATTGCTCGATATCAGAATGGACAAAACGTAATTTGATGTTCTTTCGCGTAGATAGTTGAATGAAGTTCTCACAAACATCTTCGATAAAGGATACCATTTCGGTCTGCTTAAATAGCAAGTGCATTTGTCCTTTCTCAATCTTACGTACATCTAATAGCTGATTCACCAGGTTGAGTATACGATGTGCATTCCTGTACATCAGACTATAGTTCCGTTTGCGCAATGAAGTATCTTCATCATTCTCTATGAGCTTTTGCAATGGGCTGATTATGAGCGACATGGGCGTTCGTATTTCATGGCTGATGTTGATGAGAAATTGCAATTTGGCTTCCTTCTCTTTTTTTCTTCTTGGATATAACGCTTGATTTCAAGCTTGGATTGATAACGTTTGTATCCCAACCAAAGTATGATGCCAACTACGATGAATCCGATAAGTATATAAATTGTCCAAGCCCACCAAGAACGCCACCAAGGGGAAGTACTATGATGTTGAAATTCAGTTCATTGGACTCCACATCGTAATATTGGGCGCGGATACGCAAATGATAGCGTTGGGCGGGTAGATTGTTGAAAGAAATCTTGTAGGCTCCTTTCATCATACTGATCCAGCGGTTACCGTTCAAACTATACTGATAAGTGATGTGCTTGCGTGGAATGGCAAAGTCGAGGGCTGTGAGTTCGAAAGTGAAGTTATTCTCCTTGTGCTTGATGCGATAGTCATGACTGGATATAGGCTGGTTGTAGATATAGAAGTTGCTAAGTGCAATGTTAAAATCCTTGCGGCTGTGCATGATATTGTCGGGATTGAAGTAGGTGATACCATTGATCCCTCCAAACCAAAGCTGTTTTTGTTGGTCAATGAGCGAAGAGTTGCGGCAGAACTCATTGCCTTGCAGACCGTCTGCTGCATAATAGTAGTCTGCCTTGAGGGTGAGTGTGTTAAGGCAGATGAGTCCTTGATTGGTTCCCATCCATAGTTGGTTGTTATTGTCTTCGCGAATGGAGTATATGATCATCCCATTGGGGGCATCGTTGATCGTGATGGTGTCAAGTTTTGTTTGACCTTGGGCACGACGGAACAGACCATCATTGGTTCCCATCCAAAGGTCGCCTTTGTGGTCGGTAGTCATAGCATTGACGATGCTTTGGAGGAAAATGACTGTGATCTTTTGGGTTAGTGCATGTACGGCATAGGCACCATTGTAAGTGCCGATGTAGAGGGTGTCGGTGGCGGAAGCATAATGTAAACAGTTAATCCAGACATTGGTTTGTTGGCTCACTAATGAATCGTGCTGTAGGTCGCCGGTTTTTAAATTGTAACAGAATAGGCCTTTGCCGAGGGTGCCTATCCATAGTTTTTGATGGCGGTCTTCTGCAAAGTCATACACGTCTAGATAGTGTAGGTCTGGATATTGCGTTGATCGCAGGGGGTGGCATTGGCTGGTACGTGGGTCTATCCATCCCATGCCTTGTCCTAAGCTGCCATACCAAATTTGGTTGGTAGAGGAACGATAGAGCGAAGGAATGATGTTGGGTACATTGCTGTTATTACCTGGTACAAGGTGATTTACGGTGCGCCGTTTGTTGTTGAGCTGGTAAATGCCATCATTATCTGTACCTATCCAATAGTTTCCTTGTTCATCTTGGGCTAAGGCAGAGATAGCATTGTTTCCTATGAGATTCTTTTCGTAAGATTTGGAGCCTATGTAGTTGAACTTCTGTTCTTGTCTGGGTACCATCAGTACTCCTTTTTGGTAGATGCCTAACCATAGTGAACCATTCTTATCGCGAAATATGGCATGAATCTTCAGTTTCTCGGGGTTGAGAAAGGGGTATTCTAAAGAGATGCTGCTAATCTTCTGTGTACGGGTGTTGTAGCATTTCAATCCGAAACCATCGGTTCCGATGTAGATTTCTTCGTCATTGTTGGGGTATATAGTATGGATGGGGTGAGTGAAGTTTGGCGTGAGGCAAATGACTTGCTGGGCTTTGGTGTTGAAGGTATATAGTCCATGTTGTTGTGTTCCGAAGAATGCTGTGCCTTGACTGTTACAACAGAGGTTGGTGGAAACGATAGAACTGTTGTTTTCACAGAAATAGGTTTGAACATTATTTTTGTTTGCAGGATTGAAGTGATTGATGCCTTTGTATCGTTGAGTGAACCAGATGGTACCATCGCAGGCTGATCTCATACGTCCGATGCCTTTAATGTTTTCCAAGTTTTGATAGATGGTTTCGTATAGCTGGTCTCCTTCTATATGAAGTTGTACGATTTGATAACCTGAAGCTAATAGTTTTCCATCAGGCAATTCGACAATGGCTGTCACATTTTGGTCGAATGGCTTTCCTGTTTCTTTATTAATCGTTGTGGGGGTGAAGTTGTCGGTTTGGGGCAGGTACATCTGTACGCCTGCATGGGTGCCTACGAACAAGTGGCCTTGGCTATCGACAAATAGGGTGTTCACAAAATTATTACTTAATGAGTGGGCATCTCCTCGATGGTGGAAATAGCTGGTCATTTTGTTGCCATCGAATTTGTTCAATCCATTTTCGGTGGCAATCCAAATCATGCCTTCGTGGTCTTGGCAGATCTGGGTAATCAGACTGCTGGACAGTTCAGATTCGGTTGTATATAATCGAGCTAATTGTGCATAGAGGGTATTGTTGCAGAATCCTAAAAATAATACTATGAACAACAGAATATTTTTTTTTCATAAGGAATATTAGTTTTTCGTTAGGTTAATGCTGCAAAAATAAATATTAATGTTGATTCATGCAAGCCTTCTAAGGGTAAATGTCTGCTGTATCTATTCTCCATCCCCTTTTCTGTATTCTATTTTGAGTGTGATGTAATATAAGTACGGATAAATGAATCTTCTGTCGAAGAAGTTTTGTGAGGAATACTCTATTTTTGCTGAAAAAGAAATCATCATTGAAAAAAGAAAAAACCATGAATGGAACAATGAAAATTATTTTTAGTTTATGTTTTTGTGTGTTGGCTTCGCCCAAGTGATTCGAGCTGGCAATGGGTATGATTTGTTACCCCAATATATAGTATTTAATTCGTCTGCATCTTCTTTGCCATTGGTGAAAAACGGAGTAGCTTCACCTATTTATATAGATGAACAAGATTGGAGGGGCGTACAACATGCAGCATCGGATTTAATCGCAGATGTAAAACGGGTCTCGTCGGCTCAAGCGGAACTCATCCATTCAGTCGATGTGAGTGGGTTGCTCAATCAATCAAACGGACTTACAGGAACTCGCAAAGGGCATCATTGTGGGTACCATCGGCAAGAGTCGCATCATTGACCAACTCATTGCCCAAAAGAAGCTGGATGTAAAAGACATCAAAGGCACATGGGAATCGTTTGTGACCACTACGATTGATGGCAATCTTGTAATTGCAGGTAGCGATAAGCGCGGTACCATCTATGGTATTTATGATCTTTGCGAGAAGATAGGCGTATCTCCCTGGTATTGGTGGGCAGATGTGCCGGTAACACAACAAAAAGAAATATATGTGACTGAAGGTCGTTATGTGATGCCTTCTCCGAAAGTGAAATACCGTGGCATCTTTATCAATGATGAACATCCCTCATTTGCCAGCTGGGGACGCGAGAAGTTTGGCGGTCTCAATTCCAAGCTTTACGTACATATGTTTGAACTGCTGCTTAGACTGAAGGCAAATTATCTTTGGCCAGCCATGTGGGCTAATGCTTTCAATGAGGATGATCCCATGAACCCTGTGTTAGCAGATGAATATGGTATCGTGATGGGGACATCGCACCACGAGCCCATGATGCGCGCACACAAAGAATATACCAAGCGTCGCAAAGAAGTAGGTCCATGGGACTATGCCAATAACCGGGAACGCATCGATCAATTCTTTCGCGAAGGTCTGGAACGAAACAAAAAAAATTTGAAAACATTGTCACCATTGGCATGCGTGGCGATGGTGATTCGCCCATGGGTAAAGGTGATGATGTGGAGAATGTGAGAGTGTTGGAAGAGGTCATCAAAGGGCAACGTGCCATTATCGAGGAGGTATATCAGACCAATCCGGCTGAGGTTCCTCAATTGTGGGCTATCTTCACAGAAGTACAGCGTTACTACGACGCAGGCTTCACAGTGCCCGAAGATGTAACTCTTCTGTTCTGTGATAACAATTGGGGCAGATTCGTCGGACGGGTCCGAAGGAGGAACTCAAACGTCCCGGTGGCGTGGGGTTATACTATCACATTGATATGAATGGGGGACCCGCCAACGATCGATGGGTCAACACCACTACAGTGCCCAAACTGCGCGAACAGCTCAACTTGGCTTATCAATCAGGCATTGACCGTATTTGGATTATTAACGTGGGCGATCTCAAGCCTAAGGAATATCCCATTGATTTCATCATGCGCTATGCTTGGAATCCTGATGCGATAAAAGTGGGAGACGAGGCTTCCTATACGTTGGCTTGGGCAGAAAGTATCTTTGGTAAAAACTATGCAGCTGAGATTGCGGATATTGTAGCAACTTATTCCAACTATCACCTCACACGCAAGGCAGAAGTGCAAAATCCGCTGATATTTAGCCATGTAAACTTCAATGAGAGTGATCGTCAGTTGGCGCAATGGCACCGATTGGTGCGCAGAGCGGAGGTTTTGGAGTATAAACTCCCTGAAGAAGTGCGCGATGCCTATTATCAATTGGTTCTCTATCCGGCTAAAGCTGCGGCAGGTGTGGCAGAAATGTATATTGCAGCAGGTAAAAACAACTTGTATGCCAAACAGCAACGTCTGCAAGCTAATTATTGGTATGAACGTGCTTGTGTGCTTTTTTTTGAACAAGATAGGAAGATGAGTGATTATTATAACCACTGTGTAGCCGACGGAAAATGGAAGTATATGATGAGTGATAACCACATAGGTTACATCAGCTGGCCTATGCCCAAGAAGAATGAACTGCCTCCATTCCAGGTAGTGAAGCCTGCTTCACGGTCAAGTATGGGTGTAGCTTTGGAGGGAAGTGAACAAGCTTATCCCGCTGCCAATGTAGCTACGGCTTCCTTGCCTTTGTTCCAACCCATTGCAGGTAGTGACAGCTATTATATTGATGTCTTTAATCGTGGCAAAGGCGTTTTGGAGGGCAAGGTAGAGGCTGTGCCTTCTGAGTCGTGGATTAAAGTGAATACAGAGAAGTCTGTGGAGGGAATAGACGAAATACGACTGCGGGTGACGATAGACTGGAAGCAACTGCCTGCTGGTCGTCATCAGGGTTGTGTCAATATTCGTCATTCTTCTGCTGTGGTGGATGTGATGGTTGATGCACTCAATTTCCAAATACCTGATCATAGTCAGAAGTTATATGGCGGTAGTGGCGAGTTTTCTATGATGGCTGTTGGTTATAGCCGCATCCATGCTGGCAAGTATGCCCAATGGGTGGAAGCTCCAGGACTTGGTCGTGAACAGAGTTGCATGCTCATCAATAATGTGCTGGCTCAAGTGCCACATTGAAGAAAGGTTGTTTGCAGAAGATAGATCAACTTCCTTCTATGGAGTATGACTTCTTCCTGCCTGAACCAACCGACTTTAAACTAGCCTTGGGTATTCTGCCCACACAAGACATTAATCCCGCTCGTGGTTTGCGAATGGCTGTATCTATTGATGGTGGTGAACCGGTGATTATAGACATGCGTAAGAACATGAATAATATTTTCAAGGAATATACCCCTGAGAGTTTAAGTCGTTCCAAAACCTCAAACCACTACCCGAAGTGGACCGTAAGTTTGTACTAGCCGGATATGGCAAGCCACGTCGTTCTGACATTCTCGATGGTTTACGTTGGGTGGATCAGCAACTGGATAGATTGGAGGCTGGAGTTCACACCCTCAAGATCATTACGATAGACCCCGAGTTAGTGCTCGAAAAAATTGTGGTTAATCCCGATAATGCTCACTATAGCTATATGGGGAAACCCAGTGTAGAATTATAAACTTTACCTCAAAAACATATCTTATGAAGAAAATATTTATAACGCTTGGTTTGGTCTGCGCAACCTTTCTGAATGGTTGGGCGCAGCTCAATCCACTTGACTTGGAATTTCATCGTTTGGCTTCGCGCCGTTTTATCTTCTCTAATAATATTCCGCTGTCAGAGTTTGTTCCTGCAGAAATCGTGGCTTTCGAATCTATGCATCCTGCTTTTCTTCCTTCTACCAAGGGTATGGATGAAGCTGAATGTGATAAAAATTTCAAGCCTGTTATCAATAAGGGACAGTTGGTGCTCTCTAATCAGTGTGGACAAACACCTGTTTCTTTCTATGTAGGTTCGGTCAATCCGTTTGCTACTTATGAGGTCGACATCAATCAACTAACGTTGAAGGGAGACAAAGGTGTTAAGGCTGACAGTGTGGAAGTGGGTTTTGAGTTGGCTCGTTTGGGTTTGCAAGATCGTGTACAGCTTGTGGCTCATCGTTCTACTCAAAAGGAGGGTGTGTATTTGCGCATCTATGAAGATGGCAAGTTGGTTCGTCAGGAATGCTATACGGATGATTTGCCAGATGGTCCTTCAAACTTCGCGCCCAACTCTATGGACATTCGTGGGGCGCTTTTATTGAAGAAAATGGACATACGGATTATATCGGTTATGTATCTGTGAAGAATAACTTCAGTAAGACGATTGATTTTCGTCCGTAAGACGGATGCTGCACAAGCTACTTTTAACGTTATCTCCAATTTAAAAGGGTGTTCGGCAGTTGGTGGTGCTCGTTCTTATCTTTCATCTGGTATCGGTCAGGCAGATATCCGTTTGATTTCAAATGAAGACCTTAGCCCTTATATGGACGATAACCGCTTGTGGTTCACTTTTTTTCATGTCGTGGTATAGATATTTTCCAGTCTGCACAAGGGGTATTGAGTGTGGATCCTTCGGTATTTGATGTTCGTTTTGAAGGTATGATTATGTACGATCATGGTGATGGCTTGCTGCGAAATGACTATGCGTCGCACTTGTTCTATAATCGTCAAACGCAAGAATGGTGTGCCTATGCCTGCGATTTTGGTGGCACCTATAATCGCGATGGACGTTCAGGTACAGGATTAGTGATAGGCACTTCTAAACGTGATCCGCGTCGTGGATTCTCGGTGATGAAAGCCCGCAAGGTGGAGCCTACACATGTGAAACATCACAATGAGGATCCTTGTATCTTCTATGATACCGATGTGAAGAAATGGCGTTTACTCACTAGTGTGTTTAAAAATGGTATTGTATCAGGTACTTTTGAAAGCGATTCTTGGAATGGCATATTTACCCCCGTTGCAGATCCTATTAAGATGAACTCTACAGGTACCTCTATGCAACGCATAGATGGCAAAGTTTATGTTTTCATGGGTGGATTGGGCGAATTGCGTTGCCATTCCTATCCAGACCTTAAGTTGAAAGGTGAATTGAATTTGGATTTACAACCCCATTGGCCGAAACCCGCGCAACGTGTATGGGCCAGTTTGGTTCCTTTGCCAGAGGGATATCCCTATAAATATGTATTGCTGACCATGGACCGTCCAAATTTCCCCGGTACCCCGAAGCCCAACTGGAGTTACGGAGCACTTTACTTCTATGGTGCAAACCCTAAATAATTGAAATAATTATATTTTATAAGATGGGAAATAAAAAACTTATACAGGCTTTAGCGCTGGCTACATTTTTTAGGCATTACAACTACGGTCTTAGCACAAATAACAGAACGTCCCCGTCCTGTATCTTGGGAACAGTTGGTGCCAGGTGCCCGATTTATGGATAGATTTCTGCCTATGCAAGGCAGTAGGTTAGTAGCTGATAGTTGGGGGGCTAAAGGGGTCAAGTTAAGATTGGCAGATAATGGAATAGAAAGTCGTATTTGGTCATTTTGGGGTGGAAACATCGTGAAGGCAGACGATGGGAAATACCATCTGATGGTTTGTGGATGGCTTGAAAGCTCACCTGCCGGTCATATGGAATGGTCAAGGTCTTATGTGTTCAATACCGTTAGCGATACTCCGTATGGACCTTTTGAGCTGCGCAATATGATAGGTCGTGGACACAACCCCGAAGTTTATCGTTTGCTTGACGGACGCTATGTACTCTATGTAATCGATGGATGCTATGTGACCGACAACTTGAACGGAAAATGGCAAAAGTCAAAACTCACTTTCGATTCGCGCGACCGCAACATAGTAGAAGGACTATCCAACCTATCGTTTGCGCGTAGGTCAGATGGCTCTTTTCTGATGGTGTGCCGTGGTGGTGGTATTTGGGTGAGTCGAGATGGCTTTCATTTCAGTCAGGTAAGCAATGAATCCGTCTACCCCAAGGTAGATGGTCGCTTTGAAGACCCTGTCGTTTGGAAAGATAGTGTGCAGTATAATTTGATTGTAAATGATTGGTATGGTCGCATAGCTTACTACCTTCGTTCGGCTAATGGTATAGATTGGACAACGGATGCAGGAGAAGCGTATATGCCGGGCATTGCCCGCCATGCAGATGGAAAAAAAGAAGATTGGTTTAAATATGAACGGCCTAAGGTCTTGCAAGATGAATATGGACGTGCTGTACAGGCCAATTTTGCAGTAATTGATACGCTCAAGTTTGCTGATGATGCCTGCGATAACCATAGCTCTAAAAATATAACCATCCCTCTCAATCCCGGTCTTCTGCTCCATGTTGAAGGAAATAAAAAATCGACCGTATGTCTCGTGACATTCGTGTCAAGGTATCATCCGAAAAACATTTCGCTCCTTACAGCGATTTAGATATTGCTTCGCTCCGTCTGGGAGCTCCAACAGAAGTGGACTATGGACGAGGATGTCTGGTCAAGAAACACGAACGGGTGGGGAATGATTTGATACTTACCTTTGATGGAAAAGGAAATGGACTTACTTCCAACGATTTTGTTCTCAAACTTATAGGAAAGAAGAAAGACGGAAGCATTGCGTATGGCTATGCGCGATTGCCTCAGGCATCGGTTCACTCCCCTTTACTATCTGCTCGTGCTCCTCGTTTGACTGCCGATGGGAACTGCCGGATTACAGTTGAAAATTTTGGTCTTGAAACGGCAGAACCCAGCACCGTTTGCGTGGAATATACCGATGGAAAAGGACGTGGAAAAATGTTGGGTTCTGCTGAAGTGTCCGCTTTGAAACCCTATGAATCAACAGAAGTGTACTTCAAGCCTGCTGTCTCCCTAACGTTAGGAAAGATGCAAGAGTTAGGAAAAGTATCGGTTATTTTGAAGCAAAATCGCAAGGCTATAGGGCGTGCATTTATCACCCCTATCCATGCTCCCCAGATGCTCCAAGAAGCTACTACGTTGACTTCACCGAATGGAAAATTAACGGCTTCGCTTTTCCATCCCCACTATTTCAACAGGAAAGTGGGGAATAGCTTCGTTAGCTGTATCTTTCGCACATCAAGGACAAACACCTACTCAGTTGATGTCTGCCATTTCTTTGGGCTTAAAGACTAATCAAAGAGATTTCTCGCGCGCGTCTGGTTGATAGCGGTCTCAGATGAAAGGAAGATAACCGATGACTATGTGATGATTACTGGAAAACGAAGCCACTGTGTCAACCATGGAGTAGAACGAACCTACACCTTTGAAAACGACAAGAAGCAACTGTTGCAGTTCACTCTGCGTGTATATAACGACGGAGTAGCTTTCCGTTATCAATTGCCACAACACATAGATGCTACCAAAGGAAAAACTGAAATTCTGTTGTCCGAACATACTACCTACAATATTCCTCAAGGAACTAAACGCTGGATGCAGACTTACGATCCTACAAGTTATGAACGGTTCTATCCCTTGATAACCGACGGATCACTTCCCAACGAATCAAAAAAGTTCGATTGGGGGTATCCGTCTTTGATTGAAGCAGCCCAGGCACAGTTTGTGCTCATTACGGAAGCTGGGTTACGTCCGCGACCATGCTGCCAGCTATTTGAACAATAAGGTTAAGCCCCATCAATATCAGGTGACATATGGTGACAAGTCATTGCCAATAAAAGCAGGTTACACCTCGCCTTGGCGTGTGCTGATTACAGGAACGATGGCTGATATAGTGGAGTCCACTTTGGTTACAGATGTATCTGACCCCTCCGAAATGACATCAACCGATTGGATAAACCCCGCACCTGCCTCATGGATCTACTGGGCTTATAATCACGGTTCCAAAGATTACAAAATTGTAAAAGAATATGCAGATCTTGCCGTGGATATGAAATGGCCCTATCTGCTTATTGATTGGGAATGGGATGTCATGGGTAATGGCGGTAATATTGACGATGCCTTGCGTTATTGCCATGAACATAAGGTGAGCCCTTTACTATGGTACAATTCATCTACCAATTGGATAGGGAAAGGCGCTCCAGGTCCGCTATACAAACTGAATACGCCCGATGCTCGTAGAAAAGAAATGACTTGGCTGAAGGAAAAAGGGGTGGCTGGAATTAAGGTAGACTTTTTCAAAGGAGATGATGTCAAGAGTGTAAACTATTATCTCGACTTGCTTGAAGAAGCGGCTCGCCAACGCTTGCTCATTACCTTCCATGGTGCAACTGTACCGCGCGGATGGCAACGCACTTATCCCCATCTGATGACAGTAGAAGCTGTGTATGGAGCAGAATGGTATAACAATGCCAAGAGATTAGGACCCCGTGCAGCAGCTCACAATTGTACCTTGGTCTTTACGCGCAATGTAATAGGGCCCATGGACTATACTCAGGTACGTTTAGTGATAGCCAACACCCACATTTCACTACGCATGGCCATGAGTTGGCATTGCCTATCCTTTTTGAATCTGCTTTGCAGCATATGCCCGATCGACCATCTGTCTATCGTTCATTGCCAAAAGAAGTTAAGCAGTTGCTAAGCCAACTCCCTACCGCTTGGGACGAAACTCGTCTCTTGAATGGTTATCAGACCATCATGTCGTGATGGCTCGTCGTAAAGGAAATGCTTGGTATGTGGCTGGGATAAATGGTACAGAATCTGCTCAAGAGTTAAAGATGAACTTGAAGCAGTTGGGGCTTGAAGGTCGTACAGCCACGCTGATGGCCGACGGGCAGACTCCACACAGCTTCCGTATTGAAACATTAAAGGTCACTGCATCCATACAAGTATCTACATTACCCCGAGGAGGTTTTGTTTTGCTTATCGATTGAGGCATGATTTTCCTTACCGGGGATTCCCGATGTGAAGAACTTGACATATCTGAGGTAGGATACAACGATAAACTTACTATAATCGTGTAGAGAAACACGGTGTGGAATCCGGGATATTTACAATTATGGTAGATTCTTTGCTTCAAAATATTTGTGGCTAGTGAAATTTTAACAATTATGGATATGCCATTCAAGTAGTGGTTAACATATATGAAAGTTAAGATAACAGATTTATTCAAAAAATGGTAGAAAGGATTTTTATAATAGAAAGTTCTGTAGAAACAGTGAATTGATATCGTTTTTGGGTAGATGAGAAACTGACAATTATAGAATTATTGTTGAGTAAAATTTAACAAAAATCTAATTTTTTATGTTATAATGGATAAAATAAAGGATTTTCATAAACTCTCCTGGCTTCAGCGAATAGGTTTCGGCTCAGGTGACTTGGCACAAAATCTGATTTATCAGACAGTATGCATGTATCTGCTATTGTTTTATACCAACGTCTACGGCCTTAAGCCCGAAACGGTAGCTGTAATGTTTCTCATTGTCCGAATAGTGGACGTAATTTGGGATCCGCTGGTCGGTACTTTTGTTGATAAACATAATCCACGCCTGGGTAAATATCGTGCTTATTTGGTGCTTGCAGGTATTCCTCTTACCGGATTTGCCATTCTTTGCTTCTGGAATGGATTTTCGGGTAGTCTGGTTTATGCCTATATTACTTATGTGGGGTTGTCGATGCTCTATACTTTAATAAATGTGCCTTATGGAGCCTTAAATGCCTCACTGACCCGTGATACGAACGAGATCACGACACTGACCAGTGTGCGTATGTTTTTGGCTAACACCGGAGGATTGGCTGTGGCTTACGGTATTCCTAAACTGGTGGCCTGTTTATCACCTGACGGACTGACGAATACAGCAGCTAGTGCCGATGCATGGTTTGCCACAATGACTATTTACGGTATTGTAGGATTGTTGCTGCTGGTTTTCTGTTTCACACAATGTAAAGAGCGGGTGGTAATGGATGCGAAAGAAACGGAGAATGTGCAGGTGTCCGATCTTTGGACAGAGTTTCGTCGTAATCGCCCGCTACGTATTCTGGCCTTTTTCTTTATCACGGCTTTCGCTATGATGGCTGTGGGAAATTCGGCAGGATCCTATTATATGTTATATAATGTACACGGAACGAGCGACCAGATGGCCAATTTCATGGCTCTTGGTTCCATTCCGGCCTTTATATTCATGCCTTTGGTACCGTGGATCAAACGCAGGATAGGAAAACGTGCTATGTTTTCTGTGTTTTTTGTCGGTGGCTATTATTGGAATGGCGTTACTCTACGTCATTTCGATGATACCATCATTGAAAAATCAGATATGGCTGGTTTATGTGGCTCAGTTTGTCAAATCTACAGGTGTCATCGTAGCTACAGGTTATATGTGGGCATTGGTTCCTGAAGTCATTTCGTATGGTGAATATACCACGGGTAAACGCATTTCGGGCATTGTGAACGCATTGACGGGTATTTTCTATAAGGCGGGTATGGCCCTTGGCGGTGTAGTACCCGGTTTGGTGTTGGCTTATGTAGGTTTCGACCAGAAGAATACCGTCAGCCAGTCCGCTTTTGCCGAACAGGGTATTTTATGGTTGGTAGCCGTAATTCCCGCTTTGCTGCTTTTTGCTGGCCATGTTCATCATTTCGAAATATGAACTGGACGATATGACTGTTGAACGTATCAATAAAGAAATAGAGACAAGAACGAAAATTTAAAAATAGAATAGTAACTGATATGAAACAAAAAATGATTTTGGTACTGCTGATGATCACTATGCTGACTTCTTGCAGTACGGCAGGAGAAATGACCATCAGGAAACTACACTGAGGTCTCTCTTCGGTGACCGCTTTCTGATTGGAACAGCCCTGAATACCGCCCAGATTATTGGGAGGGATACAGCCGCTTTACAGATTGTCCGTACCCACTTCAATTCGGTGGTAGCGGAGAACTGTATGAAATGTGAAGTGATTCACCCCGAAGAGAATCGATATGATTTTACTCAGGCTGACAAATTTGTGGAATTTGGTGAAAAGAACGGAATGGCTGTTATCGGGCATTGCCTCATTTGGCACTCACAGCTTGCACCCTGGTTTTGTGTGGACGATGCGGGCAATAATGTCACTCCCGAAATATTGAAGCAGCGTATGAAAGCCCATATTACGACAATTGTAAGCCGTTATAAAGGACGGATTAAAGGGTGGGATGTCGTGAATGAGGCTATTGTGGAAGACGGTTCTTACCGCAAGAGTAAGTTTTATGAGATATTGGGTAAGGAATTTATCCCGTTGGCATTCCGTTATGCGCATGAGGCTGATCCGGATGCCGAACTCTATTATAATGATTATAATATGCATGTAGCGGGTCGCAGAAATACAGTGGTAGAACTGGTACATTCCTTGAAAACAAAAAAAAAGGACTGCGTATTGATGCCATAGGTATGCAGGGGCATATCGGCATGGATTATCCTGATATAAAAAGAGTTTGAAGAAAGTATGCAGGTTTTGCCGAAGCCGGTGTGAAGGTGATGGTTACGGAATGGGACATGAGCGCTCTGCCTACTATCAGCATGACGGCCAATGTATCGGATACGGCTGCATATCGAAAAAAGAATTGAATCCCTATCCAGTGGGATTACCCGATTCGGTATCTCAGGCATGGAATTTTCGTATGAAAATGTTCCTTGACCTTTTGTGAAACATTCGAATTTCGTATCCAGAGTGACAGTATGGGGAGTAACAGACGAAGACTCATGGAAAAACAACTTTCCGGTATGTGGTCGACATGATTATCCGCTTCTTTTTGATCGTAACTATGAACCGAAACCGTTTGTGAAAGAACTGCTCTTTGATAAAAAATAAAATGATCTGTTTAATCTGCAATATAGACTAAATATGAAAAAGAAATGAGATACCTGGTTCCGGGTGATTATATGGCAGATCCGGCCGTACATGTCTTTAATGGTAGGGTTTACATCTATCCCAGCCACGATTGGGAAAGCGGCGTAGAGGAGAACGATAATGGCGATCACTTTAATATGAAAGATTACCATGTCTTCTCTACTGACAACATAATGCATGGAGAAGTCACTGACCACGGCATTGTCCTGCAGGTAGAGGATATTCCTGGGCAGGCCGCCAGTTATGGGATTGTGATGTGGCTGAGAAGGATGGAAAGTATTACATGTATTTTCCACTGAAGGATAAAAACGACATTTTTCATATTGGTGTGGCAGTTAGTGACAAACCGGAAGGTCCGTTTATTCCGCAATCTGATCCTATCAGAGGGAGTTACAGTATTGATCCGCCATATTGGATGACGGTGATGGAAATTACTATATGTATTTTGGTGGCCTTTGGGGCGGGCAACTACAACGTTATCATAATAACAAGGCTGTGGAGAGTGCCGCGTTGCCGGCTGACAACGAACCAGCCATTCCCGCACGGGTGGCCAGGCTAAGCCGAGACATGCTGGAATTTGCAGAGAAGCCCCGTCCGGTTGTGATTCTGGATGAAGAAGGTCGTCCATTAACCCAGGGGATAATGGACGTCGTTTCTTTGAGGCGTCCTGGATGCACAAATATAAGGGGAAATATTATTTTTCCTATTCTACGGGAGATACACATCGTTTGTGCTATGCTGTGGGTGACAATCCCTACGGGCCGTTCACTTACAGAGGTGTGATCCTTACGCCAGTGGTAGGCTGGCCCACTCATCATGCCATTATTGAATATCAGAACAAATGGTATTTATTTCATCATGATTGTGTGCCTTCGGGTGGGAAAACCTGGCTTCGTAGTCTGAAAGTAACGGAACTGGAATATGATATGGACGGTAATATAATTACAATAGATGGAGGAGCGTAGGGCTGGAACACTTCCGTTTTGATCCGGCAAGTTCCTTGTTGATTGTAGGGTTATTTGTCAGGATAACTAGACTACAGCTTGGTTGTCCGCCGATAATTGTGTTTTGTAAAAAGGAACAATATAAATTTTGATGTTGGTGAACAAGCTAACGTGACCATGGTCATTCCACTGTCATGTGATATTTTTATTGTGTCCTGTAAACAAACGAAAGTTTAGGATATTATATGAAAAAAACAGGCTGTAGTGACAACTTTTGTGTATGCTATTATAGATTATTAGAAGCAGAATGATTATAATGGTATAATTGATGGGCGGGTAATGAGCGCCTGATATGTTCAGCGGTATTATCTGCCTTTCCTTTTCCTGAGTCGGTAGAACAGGAGAAGGAAAGGAGAAAAGAAAAACAAAACGAATCATGTGGCTGAGATTTAAAATATTTGTAGGATATATCACTCTGATTGCCCTGCTCACTTTTACCATTTATTTTTTTTCCGCAAAGAACAGACAAAGCGTATTATGCTTCAACAGGATGAACAGGAACTTCTTCATTTCTGGCATCTGACCGGCGAAGCCTACGCCGGTCTGTTGGATCTTGCTACTTATGGAGAGACGGTCAGTGTGTGGGACGAGAACGATCGGAGCACTTACCAGAAAAGGAGAGATGAAGTATGCGGCACATTACAGTCCTTGAAGCAATATGTTCATACATCTGAACAACGGGTGCGTATAGATTCGCTGTGCCTGCTTTTGGAGAGAAAGGGGCAGTTGCTTGACACGGTTATGCATACGTTCAGTCGTTTTCGTTCGGTTGGTGAAATCATAAACCGGAAAATTCCGATGATTGCATCCCGTGCCCGCGATGACAGAACGCTTGTTGGAGTAAAAGAGGAAATTCGAAGAAAAGTTTCTGGTCCTTCCTCAAACGCAAGAAGAGAAAAAATCCGTTTATTTGGAACAGAAAGAAAAACGGGAACGGCTGCATCCAGCGGAAATGGACCGGCAGATTTCAACTGCCGGTATGCTGTATTCTCTGAACAGGAACTGACCGGCAGGCAGGAGACTGAGCGTGAAAGGTTGTTGGCACAAATGGAGCGTCTGTACAATAATAATATGGCATTAAACTGCAGATTGTACGGTATCATTAGGGATTTTGAATCGGAAACGGACCGGCGCCTTGAAGAACGTTACATGCAGTTCCTTTGGGCACGAGACCGGTCCTTTTATACGGTTTCCACCCTTGCCGTCTTTATTTCATTGCTGACTATTCTCCTTTATATTATCATACATAGGGAGTTGAATCGACGGAACCGATACCGGCGTCAGTTGGAAGCTTCCAACAGGGAAAACACGGAACTTCTCCAATCCAGGAAGTGTATGATGCTGACTATCACCCATGACCTGCGTTCTCCCTTGCCACCATCAGAGCAACGGCAGAACTGTTGCCCGATGAAAAGGAAAGGGCCGGACAGGCGGAATACGCTGAAAATATCCGGCATGCATCGGACTATATGCTTTCTCTGGTTGACACGCTGATGAATTTCTATCTGCTTGATACAGGGCAGGCACGAGAGAATATCTCCGTCTTTGTCTGGAAACCCTGTTCAGGGAGATTGCAAACAATTACATGCCGCTCGTCCAAAAGAAAGGATTGCAACTGTTTCCCCGGTATTCCGGTCTGAACGTTGTTGTCAGTTGCGACAAGGGACATTTGCAGCAGATTGTGAACAACCTGCTTTCCAACGCCCTGAAATTTACCGGGAAAGGATATGTCCGGCTGGAAGCGACATTCAGTAGCGGAGAACTGTGTATCAAAGTGCAGGATACGGGAGCGGGGATGAATGATGAGGAGCAGAAACGGATATTCGATGCGTTCGAAAGGCTTGACAATGCCCGCGGCATTTCAGGTTTCGGGCTTGGCCTTGCTATCGTTTCCCGGCTTGTTTCACAGCTGGGCGGTTCCATCGGGGTGGAGAGTCACCCGGGGAAAGGCAGCTGTTTTACCGTATCTCTGCCCCTTTACCCTGCCGACAGTAGTTCCTTGAAGGAGGAGTTACAATTTCCGTCTGATTATCAAACGGAAGGACTGCGTATTCTCCTTCTTGACGATGACCCGAGACAACTTTCCGTAACACGGGAGATGTTCAGGCGAAACCGGGTTGAATGTGACTGTTATACCGATTTCCGGCAGGTGGTTGCAAAATTGCGGGATGAGGATTATGACGCGTTGTTGACGGATATCCGCATGCCTGACATGGACGGTTTCGGGTTGCTGGAGTTGTTGCGTTCATCCAATATGGAAAGGGCTGGAACAATTCCGGTCATAGCCGTGACTGCCGATATGGATCCGGAAGAAGAGTACCTTTCCCGGGGATTTTCCGGATGTGTCCGTAAGCCTTTCCTGATGAATGACCTGTTGGAAACCGTTTCCCGAATTGTCGGAAAGACAAGACGGACGGTATGGCAACCGGATTTCTCTCTGATTCTTTCGGAAGAAGACAATAAGGATGAGATGCTCGGTGTCTTTATCTCGGAAAGCCGCAAGGACCTTGACAGGTTACATGGGGCGTTGGAAAAGGATGACCGCCAGACAGTCCGTGAGATCTTGCACAAGAACCTTCCCTTGTGGACAAGTGTCCGCCTTGATTATCCGATAGAGGAACTGCAAACAGTTGTGCTGTCCGATCCGGAACTCTGGACGGAAGAACAGATAAGGTGTATCTATAAGATAGGGGAAGCAGCAGGGAAACTAACTACCTGTGCTGAAAATATAAAGAAGAATATAAAATAAGTAAATGAAAAATATACTGATTATAGAGGATGATGTTGTCTTCAGCCGCAGTATCAGTAACTGGTTGAAGAAAAAGGGTATGACAACCGGGCATGTGGCTACACTCTCGGCAGCCCGTAAGGAACTTCAGGCTAAAGAGTTCGACCTTGTCCTTGCAGATCTCCGCCTGCCGGACGGCAGCAGTATGGAGTTGCTGAAGTGGATGAAAGGAAAACATTATTCCATCCGTTCCTTATCATGACCAGTTACGGTCAGGTGGAGAATGCAGTGGAAGCCATGCAGCTTGGGGCTTCCAATTACCTTTGCAAGCCGGTACAACCGGACCGGCTTTGGGAAGTCATAGAAAAAGAGCTCAGCCGTTCGCAGCATGGCAGCACAGAATTCTACTGCGGTGAAAGTGAAAAGGCCCGTGAAATGTACCGGCTGATAGGCCCTGTGGCCCGTTCCGACATGTCCGTCTTGCTTCGCGGAGCATCGGGTACGGGTAAGGAACATATTGCTGCCGAGATTCATGAGCGAAGCCTGCGCAGGCACAAGCCTTTTGTAGCCGTGGACTGCGGTGCCGTTTCCGATGACCTTGTCAGATCCGAATTTTTCGGGTACTGCAAAGGGGCGTTCACCGGTGCGGACAGTGACAAGGCGGGACTTTTCCAGGCTGCCGAAGGTGGTACGTTGTTCCTTGATGAAATCGGTAACCTTGCTCCCGTGAATCAGACGAAACTGCTTCGTGTTCTGCAGGAGAAGCGTTATTTGCCGGTCGGGACAGTCAGGGAACGTCCCTTTGACGTCCGCCTTATCGCCGCCACCAATGCGGATCTGGAGAAAGCTATAGCGGAAGGGAGTTTTCGGGAGGATTTGTACCACCGGCTGAACGAGTTCACTATCCGGGTTCCCCTGCTCTCCGAATGCGAGGAGGATATCCTTCCGTTGGCTGAATTCTTTCTGAAGCAGTTTTCCGCGAGATACGGGAAATCGGTTCAGGGCTTCGACCGGGAAGCGGCTGCCGTGTTACGACAATACGGCTGGCCAGGGAATATTCGTGAGCTGAAGAATACCGTCCGGCGTGCCGTCGTGTTTGCCGGGGAGGGGCGGATATCCGCGCAGGAACTGAATCTGGATCAGGACGTGAAATTGGGAAATATGATTATCCGTCCGGAAAAGGAGGAGCAGCAGATACTTCGGATACTTGGGCAGACCGGCAACAACCGCACCCTTGCCGCCCGTATACTCGGCATCAGCCGGACTGCCCTGTATTACAAGCTGAAGAAATACGGGATTGTGTGAATAAGGGAACATGATATACAGGACAGGCCTCGTTTTCTGGGGTCTGTTTCATCTTTCAAAATCATGGAGGGGGAATGCGCATTTATTCCTGTTCCCCGTTTTTCTTCTTTTGGTCATCTTTATTCTCCAGTCCCAGTCGTTTGCAGAGTTCCGGGTCTTTTTAATGCGTTCCATTTCCATGTTGATGATTGCCTGCGCATCCGCCTTGATCCTGTCATAGTTCCGTCCGATCTGCTGCGTCATGATGTCGTTTCCCTCCCTGTCCCTGAATTCATTAATGACAGGGATCGGCTTATATGCCTTCTCCTCCGCGCTGACCTTTGCATGGTCGACGATGATCTCCGCATGAAAGATTTTCTGGTCTATCTTCTCCCCGAAATTATCCGATACGGCACCGACAAAGGTCCCCCTGCGAGAGGTTTGCTATCTTGGAAGCAGGAATAAGAGAGTCGAGTTGCGTGTTGATAGAGGTGGACACATCCTGACGGTTGATGGATACGGACTGCCGCTTCTGGAGTACTTTCCCGAACCGCTCTGAAAGTGTCCTGGCGGTTTCCCCGACCACCTGGCCACTAAAAATATTGCCCACAGTGTTTTGCACCACTTTGGATTCTTTTTTCACCATAATCGCGGTTTAATTGGCTGAAATCCTGAAAGCCCAGACAGACTGCTACCTTGTTGCTTCGTGCCGTGGCAATCAGATTGTCCAGTCCCCTGAAATATATAGTCGGTAATTCGTCAATGATTACCGTGCTTTTCAGTTGTCCTTTTTATTAATCAGCTTTACAATGCGGGAGTTGTACAATCCCAGGGCTGCCGAATAAATATTCTGCCGGTCGGGATTATTGCCTACGCACAGCAGTTTCGGCTCATTCGGGTTGTTAATATCTAAGGAAAAATCATTACCTGTCATTGCCCAGTAAAGCTGTGGAGAAATCATTCTGGTGAGCGGGATTTTTGCACTGGCAATCTGTCCCTGGAGCTGGTCCTGCGCTCCGGATTTCCAGGCGTCCATAAAGGGTGAAAGGTAGTTCTCCAGCTCCGGATAAGAGGTTAATATAGTAAATAAATCTGAATACGGTTTGTTCAGCAGTTCCACTGCATGAGGGAATGTGCAATAGATGCCATTTTTGTAAATCTTTAAATACCAGATAATTGCCGCCAGAAGAATGATGGGTGATTCCACAAAAAAATCTCCCTGTTTTTCAATCCACGTTTTGTTCAAATTCAGCATGATTGTGTAGCTTGCTTCATATGCATCCGAGATGTCCGTCATGAACTCCGGATTGATGGGGTTACATCTATGTGATTTACGCGGAGCATCGAAATTAATAACATAGAATTTGGGCTTTACCTTATATTTATCCATATTGTTTAGCAACGTGTTATACGCGATTACGGACAGGTCATCGAATTTGTAATCATAGATATAGCAACTATATCCCTTTGAAATCATCTGGCGTATGTAGTTATTTACCACTGCGTATGATTTTCCCGAACCGGGCGTCCCCAAAACTATGGTTGCGCGGAAGGGATTTACCACATTAATCCATCCGTCATTGAGCCTCCCCTGATACTGAAACTTTGTCGGCAAGTTGACTGAGTATTCATTTTCCATCAACCGGGTTTCCTGTTGGAAAGACTCGTTTTCGAGATTGAATACATCTTCCATCAGGTTGTGTCTGTATAAACGGCTCATCCATAATCCTGCCATCAGCAGGCAAAGATAACCGGAAACCAATGTGAAGACATAAAGTGTGGTGACAGCCGTATGGGGCAGGCTCAAATCCAATATCCACCAGTTGAGAAAGAAAAGGATGCATCCTGCGAAGAGTGCTGCATAGATTTTATGCCGGGTGATCTTCTCGCCCTTGACGCCTTTTGTCCCCAGACACGAGACAGCCATCAGCAGGGTAGCTGCCAGCTTGCTCCATAGGACGCAATTGAAGATTCCGGTTGTATTGTTGAAGTTCATAATTATCTTGTCTGTCACTTCCAAATTTAAATTCCAACTGGCAATGCTCGGATAACAATACATATACGTGTACCACCAAAAGAAAAATGCTCACCGCCCTTCCGAATTCCATTATTTTGGCGAGTGCTCTCAAATCATCTTCTTGTTGCATAAGAATTGTGTATAAAATGGGTTAATATAAATGACTGCTTTTTTAGACGCCGCGAGACTTTCGTTTCGCTTTCCTCTTTTCTTCATGCGGCGCGCAAGGGCCTCTTCTTCATAATCTACCGGACTGGTTTCCATGGAGAATATGCCTGCGGCCTGTTCCAATGCGCTTCCCGGTTCCGCCTTGTGCGAATGATGCTGCCATAGTTCGGTGCCGGTATGTGCAGAACGTTCTGTGGCAGGTATACCGTCCCACCATTTGAAAAGTTCATTGTAAATGTTAGCAGAAAACTCCTTGCCCATGCGCGAACCGTTGAATACTTCCCGCCTGTTATGGTCGATGAACGTGACACCATAGATACGTCCCTTTTCATTTTCCCGGAATATCACATCAATGCGTGCTTTCTTTAATAGCCCTGTCAGTTCTTCACGGGAACGTGCGTGCCGCATGACATAAGCCACCTGTGCATGAATAGCCGGTGCCCATTTACCATCCTTGAAATCCCTGGTGTGTGAAAGCATTTTCTTTTTTCAGGCGTTCGTTCCCGAAACGTTTTCCGAAGCGTGAACTCTTGAAAGGCGGGCTGACCACTTTCCCGCTATCATCGGTTGCCGAGTAGATAATACCGGTATAAGGCTGGCCTTTGAATTCTCCCCGTACCTGCCTTGCTTCAATATTAAAGGTAGACAATACTGCACTCTATTCCCCGAATGTCTGGAAGCAGTAACTCCCGAGCACCGCTTTCAGGGTGTTTCCTATCTGATACCGTATATCGCCCCCGGATGCATTGACTTTCTTTAATTCCGCTTTCAGGTTCCGCTCTTCCATGTCCGCGCTGTTGCGCAATCCGAAATCCGTTTCCAATTCCCGGCAGGCGGTCATGGAACGGCGGTGCTCGAAAAGAATCGTTGATTTTCCGTCCCTCTTCATCCACACATACACTTACTATGTGAATATGCGTATTGTACGTATCCCCGTGTTTGTAGGTAATGTATGGCTGCTTGCCATATCCCATTTTCTGCATGTACATTTGTGCCAGTTCTGCCAGCTGTTTATCATCAAGTTTGTCCTCCGGTGCCGGACTGAGTGCGATGTGCAGGACAGGTTTCTCCGTGTTCCTGTTTGCTAGCAGGTAATTTTCAAATGAGAGTAATGCAAGGCGCATGTCCTCGCTTGGTAGCCCCAGGCGGTCTGAAATCATCCGGTTGCCGGAGAGTATTTCAGCCGTTCCTCTCTCCACTTTCTCATGGTTGTAATTCAGTGCCCCGTAGAGGCTGGCTCCATGACTTATTTTTGCAACCATTTCTTTTGGTATTCTTCGGTTAGCGCTATAGTTTTTTAGTCAGTAGCATCAGTTCAAGTGTCATTTTCTCCAGTTTGTAAAGTAGCGACATCGCACGTTTTTCCCCGAAATTGGTCTTGATGGCGCGTACGACCTGATTGTAGTTGTTACCGACAGCCTGGAATTGTTTGTGAAATTCCGTAAGGCGGATGTAGTAATCCATTGTCGCCTTGTCGATTTTAACCACTTTGATTGTACCTCCGAAGATGGCTTTTTTAATGAAACGTGTTTTGTCTTTTGCTTCTGATGCTGTAACCAGCTTTTCAAACCTCGTGTTCTCTCCGGCATTCAGGCGGAAGCTGTATTTGTAGTCCGCCGGATCGCTTTTGGGCTTTCTGCCTGTTTTCGCTCTCGCTTCTTCTTTCATATTCTTTTGGGTATTGGGTCCATACTCTTTTCTCATTAGAATTTCCGACTTTGGAGGAAATACCCCCGACTGTCAGGTCGGGCAAGTGGTTTCGTCGGACAGGACACTTCCTGTCGGACGAAAACACAACTTGCTATGTTCGTTTGAACATAGAATCCTCCTTCGTCGGATTGCTGCGCGACGTTCACGGCGTGCTGTAGTCCGATGAAGCATGGTTTTCCTCCATAGTCTTATTCCGACTTTGCAAAGTTATGACGGATTAAGTGATTGTGAAATAGAAGTTTATGTGACAAGTGATGACATCTGATGACATGTCATGTCAGGTGAAGCGGATTTTAGTTATTGTATCAAAAATCCGTTCTACTTTTTGGCGTGACGCAATGCAGTAAGGGATGGAACGGTACGGTATAAAAAATGCTTTATCAATACGGTGCCTATGGTAGTGGGACAATACTGTGTATTCCGGTTGAATGTGACGTTGGTCATGTATGGATACGGCACCGTTCCGTTGCAATGATACGTAGGCGTATCGATGCCATGAGGCAGCTTTTGTATAGATACAGTCGTGCATAACGAATATTGACGTTTGGCATCAAAGGTACATTCCGTTTTTAGCGTGACGCAAGGCTGCATGTATCGTATCGGTCCGGCACAAGAGAAGTCGTATTGATGTGGTGCAGACTGTGACGGGACGGTACTGTGTACCCCGGTTGGATGCGATACCGCCCATGTATGGAAACAGTGATACATAGCCGTATTCATGCTGCTGTACAGTATTGTGCGGCGTCACTTGATGTAAGGATACAGGCGAAAAGAAAATAAGTCATTAACCCTTAATTTCATGAAGTTATGAAGAAGGAACCTTTATTTGTAGCCCTCAGCAATCAGAAGGGCGGAGTCGGTAAATCAACGTTAACCGTGTTGCTTGCCAGCTATTTCCATTACCATAAGGCAAAGAACGTGCTTGTGGTAGATTGTGACTACCCCCAGCACAGCATGATGACTATGCGTGAATGGGACATAAAAAATGTGGAAAAGACCCCTCGTCTGCAAAGTTTGCTGGTGGAGCAGTTCGGGGATACGGGCAGAAAGGCCTACAATATCCTGGCTTCCACGCCCGAACAAGCCAAGGAAACTGCCTATGGTTTTATAGACCGTTCCGATACCGAATATGACCTTGTCCTTTTGGACCTTCCCGGAACGGTCAATACCACAGGCGTTTTCCAGTCCATCATCAATATGGACTATGTTTTTACCCCGATCACCCAGGAGAGGATGGTCATGCAGAGCAGCATGTCATTTGTCCTGTCCATCCGGGAATATCTGCTTCATCACAAGGGAGTCCCCTTGCGTGATATCCATATGTTCTGGAATAAAATGGACAAGCGCGTCTCCAGGGACTTGTATGACGCTTATATGGAAATCATCCGTTCTTTGGGATTACCTGTATTGAATACGGTCCTTCCGGCTGCGGAGCGTTATAAAAAAGGATGTCGGTTTGAACGGGCAGATATTCCGCAGCACCCTGTTTCCGCCTTCCGCCGCCGCTCTGAAAGGAAGCAACCTCGATCTGCTTGCCGCTGAAATGGAAACCATACTCGGACTTTAACCGGACATGACTATGGCAAACAAGAACAGATCCGTCTATAATGTGGACGAGGACGCGCTCAAGCGTATGGTAGCCGGAGATACAACGGCCTTGGAAAAGATAAGGAAACAGGATGAACGGCCGGAAGAAGATGCCGGTGCCTCCGGAGTGTCGGAAGAAAAAAGAAAAAGAAACCTGATGTCTCCATTGAGAAGAAACCGTTCGCGGGGAAGAAAACACCGCGGGCATACGGCTTTGATGATTACCGGGAACAATTCCTGCAACAGAAACTGACTGGAGCCAGAAGACAGACTTATATACATGATTCACTGTATAAGGTCCTGGCCAGGGTGCTTCCGGTCATTGCACCGGAAATGTCTGTCCCCACATTTGTGAACAGTGTACTGTCGGACCATCTGAAAAGGTATCAGGATATAATTAACGGAATGTATAATCGGGAAGCGACCCAAAACCGGTGGAATGGGAACTATAGTTTATTTGTCGATACGTCTTGCCTGTGCCTGTTATATATTATATAAGGTATGTGGGCAGAAAAAAAGAAGATACGTGAAATTTGTGACCTGCTGTATACGAAGTTACCTCCGTAAAAGAGAAAGAGCTGGAAAATGTCTTGTCGGAACCGGGCGGCGAATCCGGCATTATGGGCAGCACCTGTTTTGTCTATCTGGATGAGGATGCAGGAAAGAGCGTTGCCCCCTATGAGCCAGCCGTTGGAAACGGCTGCGGATTTTATAGGGTGAGGAGGAAGATGTCGCTGAGGAAGAAAGTGGAATGTAAATTACCGTTGGAGGAGATGAGAATGCTGAAAAGAGGAACAGGAAGAACTGGACGGAACGTATCCGGCAGTGGATGCCGTTTCACGGGTCATGTAACGCCTGATGATCTTGACAATGCTGGCAACGTATTGTTTAAACTGAATGATGCGGACAAGGATGAGGAGAAATCTCTCCGTGCGGCCCTTACTCTGCACACCATCCGGGAAACAGACCTGTTTGAGATTTTTTTCTTCCCAGGTCGAGAATAAGAATGTCATTGACAGTCTGATGGGAAAATATCTGGACGGGAACGGGAACCCTCTGTCCGTGCGGAAAAACAAAATCTGTCGTACCTGTATCGGACGGTTGGAAGCAATATCTGTGACCTTTCGGGTATACCAAAAACGCATCCCGGAACAAATGCCGGGATGCGTTTTTATTTTCCTTACGGCTGTTTTCTTCTATTCCTTATTTCCGGACAATTCGTTGTTGATTAACTCTTTGATCTGTTTTTGTGGAATCAGGTAACTGTATTCGGAAACTCCGATCGGAGCCGTTGAGCCTTGCAAGGCCACTTCCACTTCCACATTGTTCCTGTCCGCACACAATATAATACCGATGGACGGGTTCTCGTCCGTCATCTTTACCTGTCTGTCCAACAGGTTCAGGTAAAAGTTCATTTTCCCCACATATTCAGGTTGGAATGAACCTATTTTTTAATTCCAGCGCTATCAGGGACCGGGTACAGCGGTTGAAAAAGAGCATATCCAAAAATATTCCTTATCCTCCAGTACTAGGCGGTACTGGTTTCCGATAAAGCTGAACCCCTTTCCCATTTCGAGCAGGAATGTTTTTATCTTGTCCACGAGCCTTCTTTCCAATTCCAGTTCCAGTATAGGTTTTGTGATTCCCAGGAATTCCAGATTATACCTGCTTTTCAACATTTCTTCCGCCTGTTCCTGTAAACATTCCGGCAGGGTTTCCTTGAAATTATGCAATTTGGGTTGTTCCTCCCTTGTTGAGAAAGCGTCCGCTTTGATATAATTCAGCAGCACATCCCTTGTCCAGCCCAGTTCCGTGCTCCTTGTCGCGTAAAGTATATTTCTTCCGGGTTCTTGCACTTGCTCATTAACAACAGGTTGTGTCCCCAAGGTAAAACTGCAACGCTCTGTTGCAGTTTCCGGCTTTCCCCGCAATATCGTTCATAAAACCGTTTCATTTCCCAGAGGTTCCTCGAAGAAAAGCCCGTAGTTCCGGGAAATTCTTTCTGCAAATCAGAAGCAAGCATTTCCACTACCTGTGCTCCGTATCCTTTGCTCAAATGTTGTGCGGACAGTTCCTTGCCGATGTTCCAATATAATTCCATTGTTGCACTGGTTATCTTGCGTGCAACCTGGATTCTTGAACTTTTGATTTCTGCAACGATGCGCTGCAGAATCTGTTTGTAATCATATTGAACTGTTTCCATTGTCCTGTCAGTTTATTTGCCACGAAGATAGCAATAATATTCCGGAAAACATGGAATTGTCCTTTCTTCATTATGTTTCATTGGCATTTCTTCGCTTCTGTTCTTTTGATGGAAAACCGGCTGTTGTAAACGTCTTTTTGTTTTACGTTTAAGAAAGAACTTCTTATAAGCTTTGATGCTGTTAATGGAGAACTGACAAGCTCTGGAATTAAATTGCTTTTATCAATATGGTTTTCTGGCAGATATTAACAGACTTGTTTCTCTTTCAACCGGGCTGAAAGACGTCTGTGCTTTGCAAGATATGACATCTGCTGACATTTGCTGCCACCTGATGAAATGTTTGTATCATGGTCTTTTGTCCCCTCCTATATTTGCGTTCGAATTCAATTTTATGTCTCACCTTAAACGATTCTACAATGAGAAAGAGAATCCTTTTTTCAGTGCTTTTCGCGTTTTTCGCAGCCGGCTCTTTTGCGCAGGGGCAGGGGCTTGCGGGCATTAACGAAGCCACGAGCATGCTGACCTCGTATTTCGATCCGGCAACCAAACTGTGCTATGCCATCGGCGCGGTGCTTGACTGGTCGGGGGTATCAAGACCTACAGCAAGTTTTCAAGCGGTGATCCCGATACCAGCAAGACGGCAGCCAGCTGGTTTTTCGCCTGTATATTTTGATTGTGGCCGCCACTATCCTGCGTTCCTTCTTCCTCTAAAGGCTATGGAATACGAGATAAATAAAGGCGCGGGTAATCCTTTGGAGTTCAAGGGCCTGAAATCACAGTACCTTTTTTATTTTTGCGGGCGGGCTTGTCGCGGTGCTGCTTGTGGTGGTCATCCTTTATATAGCCGGTGTGAACCAGTGGATATGCATTCCTTTCGGACTCCTGTCCGGTTCGCTGCTGGTCTGGCTGACCTTCCGCCTGAATGCCCGGTATGGTGAACACGGCCTTATGAAGCTGCTGTCGGGGAAACGCCATCCTCGTTATCTGATCCACCGCAGGAGATTATTCCGATTACTGACCAAAAGAAGAAAGAAATGAGAAATGTATTGAAAGCTGAAACGCTTGAACGTAAGTTCCCCTGCTGTCTGTGGAGAACGGCTGCATTGTCAGCAAGGATGCCGACCTGACCGTGGCCTTTGAGGTGGAACTTCCCGAACTGTTTACTATGACTGCGGCTGAATACGAGGCTGTCCACTCGTCCTGGGTAAAGGCTGTCAAAGTGCTGCCGGATTTTTCGGTTGTCTGCAAGCAGGACTGGTTCACGAAGGAGATCTACCGTCCTGATTTCCGGGACGGTGAACAGAGCTTCCTGTCGAAAAGCTATGAGCGCCATTTCAACGAGCGCCCGTACCTGAACCACAAATGCTACCTGTATCTGACGAAGACCACGCGTGAGCGCAGCCGGCAGAGGAGTGACTTTAACAGCCTCTGCCGCGGTTCCCTTCTGCCCAAGGAGATGGTTGACAAGGACACGGCGGCCCGGTTTCTGGAAGCTGTGGAACAGTTCGAGCGTATCATGAACGATTCCGGCCATGTCAGCCTGCGCAGGCTGGAGGCGGACGAGATTACCGGCACTGAGGGACGTCCCGGACTGGTGGAGAAATATTTCTCCCTGTCGCTGGAGGATGAAACCGCCGTGCTTCAGGACATCTGTCTTAATCCCGGCGGCATGCGTGTGGGTGACAAGCGGCTGTGTGTGCATACCCTATCTGATACGGAGGACCTTCCCGGCAGGGTGTCCACCGATATGCGTTATGAGCGTATGTCCACCGACCGCAGTGACTGCCGCCTCTCGTTCGCCGCTCCCGTCGGCCTGTTGCTTCCCTTGTAACCATATCTATTCGCAGTATGTGTTTATAGACGACGCGCAGGAGATTCTCCGTACAATGGAAAAAACTTCGCGCAACATGCTCTCCCTCTCGAAGTACAGCCGGAGTAATGCGGTAAACCGGGAGTGGACGGAGATGTATCTGGATGAAGCCCATACGAAGGGCGTATTGCCCGTCCGCTGCCATTGCAACGTGACGGCGTGGGCTGAAGACAGGGAGGAACTCAGACGTGTGAAGAACGATACCGGCAGCCAGCTTGCCATGATGGAATGCACGCCGAGGCACAATACGGTGGATGCCCCGGTGCTCTACTGGGCTGGCATTCCCGGCAATGCGGGTGATTTTCCGGCAGAGGAGTCGTTCTACACTTTTCTGGAACAGGCCGTCTGTCTCTTTACGGCTGAAACCAATTACCGGAGTTCTCCCAGCCCGTTCGGCATCCGTATGGCTGACCGCCGGAACGGCATCCCCTGCATGTTGACATCAGCGACCTGCCGATGAAACGCGGTATCATCACGAACCGCAACAAGTTTGTTCTCGGTCCCAGCGGTAGCGGCAAATCCTTTTTACCAACCACCTGGTCAGACAATATTATGAACAGGGCACGCATATCCTGCTGGTGGACACGGGCAACAGTTACCAGGGACTGTGCCGTATGATCCATGACCGTACGCACGGTGAGGACGGCATCTATATAACGCATGAGGAGGATAATCCGATAGCTTTTAATCCTTTTTATACGGATTCCGGACAGTTTGACGTTGAAAAACGTGAGAGTATCAAGACGCTGATTCTGACTTTGTGGAAACGGGAGGACGAAGCCCCGAAACGTTCGGAGGAGGTGGCCCTGTCGGGTGCGGTGAATGCCTATATCCGCCGGATTACGGATGACAGGGCGTCCAGGCCGGATTTTAACGGCTTCTATGAGTTTTGTCCGTGATGACTACCGCCATATGATCGAGCAAAGAAGGTGCGTGAAAAGGACTTCGATATTGACGGCTTTCTGAATGTGCTGGAACCGTTTTACAGGGGCGGGGACTATGACTTCCTGCTGAACTCCGACAAGGAACTGGACCTGACGAACAAACGGTTCATAGTCTTTGAACTGGACAACATCTCCTCCAACAAGGTCCTGCTTCCGGTGGTTACGCTTATTATCATGGAAACCTTTATATCCAAGATGAGAAAGCTCAGGGGAATCCGCAAGATGATATTGATTGAGGAATGTTGGAAAGCCCTGATGTCCGCCAACATGAGTGAATACATCAAGTATCTCTTTAAAACCGTCAGAAAGTATTTCGGTGAGGCCGTGGTAGTGACGCAGGAGGTGGACGACATCATCTCCTCGGATATTGTCAAGGAGGCGATCATCAACAACTCGGACTGCAAGATACTGCTTGACCAGCGTAAATATATGAACAAGTTCGAACATATCCAGAAACTTCTGGGACTGACGGAG